>Ga0137308_100036_pt1 | contig 212709 bp, 166 predicted proteins | sample Inofrocosms_June_FD_97181 | JGI IMG/M metagenome (GOLD analysis project Ga0137308, IMG submission 97181) | Mouse cecal microbial communities from Vienna, Austria - N-Acetylneuraminic and N-Acetylglucosamine D2O microcosms_June | ecosystem: Host-associated > Mammals > Digestive system > Large... | reverse complement strand
TAAATTTCATTGAAAGACGGCAGAGATTATGGTACTATTAATACATAGGTAGGATTATGTAACCAATCAGGGTGGAAAGGATGTGGACAGATGGCGGATAACAATGCTGTATCTTTGGGAGAAGGACAACAGCAACGTGCGGATGTGATGAAGCGTACAATCAAGGACAGCGTCTTCACAAACCTGTTTCAGGATAAAAAGTACCTGTTGCAGCTGTATAAAGCGCTCCATCCAGAAGATACTGATACTACAGAAGATAAGCTGACAGACATCACCATCAAGAATGTGCTGACAGATAATATATATAATGACTTGGGTTTTATTGTTGAACACAGAATGGTAATCTTGGCGGAAGCACAGTCAACCTGGACGATGAATATCATTATCCGAGCATTGATGTATATGGTGCAGACCTACCACGATTATTTTAGCCGAACCAGTCAAAATCTCTACAAGAGCAAAAAAGTAAAAATACCAGTACCTGAGATTTATGTAATCTATACCGGTGACAGAACGACGAGGCCTGCGGAGGTTTCACTGGCACAGGAGTTCTTCGATGGAAAACAGAGCTGTATTGATGTAAAAGTAAAGATGATATATGATGGTGAAGAGGGGGATATTATCAATCAGTATGTCATGTTTACAAAAGTATGCAACGAGCAGATGGCGCTTCACGGGAGAACACAGGAGGCTGTCTTGGAAGCGATTCGTATCTGTAAGGACAGAAATGTACTGAAAGAGTATTTGAGCAGCAAAGAGAAGGAGGTAGTGGATATCATGATGTTATTGTATGATGAGGAGGAAATCATGCGTTCATATGTGGAAAGTGAAAGGCATGACGAAAGGATTGAGACAGCTAAAGAGATGTTGCTGAATAATGAGCCGCTAGAAAAAATCATTAAATACTCAAGGCTTTCTAAAGAAACGATATTAAAACTTCAAAAAGAATAAAATCTACAGACAATATAGCATTCAGGGGACAGACTTGATTTAGAAGAAAGTATTGGTATTTCGGGATTTTATATCTAAGAAGCAGAAATGCTGAGGATGTGCGATATTATGCAGAAAACAACAGTGACCGGAACCCTGAAAGCAGGTTTCCGGTCTATAATTATGTGATTCTTTATTCAAACGGAGTGGTTTTCTATATATGATATTATTTGTACATAATAGTGATATTATATATATTTGATTTTATGGCATATTAGAAATATGGATAAATAGAGATTATGCAATATCTTAATAAAGATAGCATATCTCAGTTCTGTTTTTATAATAATATATGTTCTATATTTCATCTATAATATCTTATACAGGGAACTGTTTAATAAATCTGCGCAGGGCTTTATAATTATCCCCCTGAATTAACAACGGAATTACCCAAATTAATAATGAATCTCATAAAGTGCGCAGATATTCCAGACCATTTTGAAAAAATATATAACGAAGAATACCAATTTTATTTGAAAAGCAAAGATGACAAAAAAGGCGCGGTTCTCAATGGCACGGGCAAAGACATTGTACGCATGGAACCCCCTGTCGGCAATGAATACAGGGACAGTTCCACCGCAGGGGGCATGCCTGTCAATCAGCTGGTATAATGCGGCAAACTCATTTCTTTTCCGTATAGGCTGGACGACTGCATCGGAAAGCTTGGCGCGCTGCTGGTAGAATGCAGAAAGCGACGGCGCTGCGGCATCGAAGCGAAAATATTTGAGCAGTTCATGGTTGACGGATCCGCTCTCCATGGAGATCTGGAAATGGAGGAGCGTATTGAAAGGGATTTTCCTGTCGCGGGTAAAATCGATTCCAGGACGCTTACAGAAGTCCTCACGGTGCTGGTCCATCCTTTCAATTTCAGACAACAGGATCTGCTTGATTTTTTCAGGATTAGTCATAGTGTGCCTCCTTTGGTTAGATGGTTTTATCCTCTGACCAAAGGGCCGCGCTCACTACCTCTAAATTTCATCAGTAGTGAGCGCGGCCGCACATTTTAGCGTTTTTGTCAACCATTTTTTGATTTTTCATAAAAATTTAGGTTAGACCCCTATAGTAGAATCTAATACTTAACTAACTGACATTGAATCACCCCATCATTTAACTGTGACATGTACTCCTCAAGATTGTTAACGAATCTGCCTTGTTCTGTATCGTAGTATACAGGTCTTTGCTCAGTAAGGCTTTCTGCTTTGACCTCCATCGGCGATACCACAATAAATATTGCACACAATAACGTTGAAACACTTTGTAATAATTTTTTCATTTCCTCTCCTTTCCAAAATAACAATCCAATATCTACCTATCTACAACAATCACATTTTCGTTGGCATTCCCCCCTCTCCAATCAAATATTTTTCGGCTCATTCCCCTACGCTTGCCCTCAGAGTCAATGTTTCGGCATCTATATAATCCAGGCTTATATTAGAGATGTCCAAGCCAAGATCTTCAGATATGAAAGCTATGATTCCGCTCAGCATTTCAGTATCAGGATTTTTTTCCCGGCCTGTAATATAGGTATAGACCCTGGTGATTTCGCCATCATCTGAATACTGTAAATGCACAATTGCCGAATCAATATTCTCTTTATCATAATGATACAAAGCTCTTCCCAATTCACTCTCTTTTATTTGCATTTTGTCTTCGAGAGAATACTTATCCATGTAAGCATATCCGTCTTGTGCGCTGAATAATGCACAAATTCCGAAAATAACACACATAACAGTAGCTAAAATAACACTTGCTGCAATCACTGTTCTTTTGGAATATCTTTTATGTTTCATAATGGCTCCTAACCTCTCTTTCAGATTCTTTTTGTCTTCAAACATAGCGATTAAAAGGGGTATCTTTCTGACGGAATCGGCAGCGACTGCGATCAAGGTATCGCCATACTGCTGCATTTCATTCCTGTCAAATCCCTTTATGACAAATTCGTCACAGGCTAATTCACATGCTTTATTCATCTCCCGCCGCATGAAATAGACAAGCGGATTAAACCAGTGGACTGCCCCGGCCAAAATCAACAGCCACTTAATGAAAATATCATGCCTTTTTTTGTGTGTCATCTCATGCAGGAGAATATTCCGCAGCTTCACATCTTCATATTTTCTGTCAGGCAGGATAACCGCAGGGCGGAAGAACTCAATTAAAATGGGGGTGTTCACCATTGCGTTCTTATATAACCGCAGCGCTTTTTTCTTTCCTGACAGGCGAACTGCCAGCCCCCTTTCCTTCTGGTCGGCACTGATATTATGCCTGCTTAGCTTTCGGACATAAGACACATAGCATAAAATATGAAATCCAAGGACAAGAATCATTCCTGACTGCCAGATCGCGTATAAAATAACCGCGGTACCCGGAAGAAAAGTCGGCCGCATCACGAATGCAGGATTTGCAAGCTTTTCAGACACCGCATCAGAAATCTGCCGCGCAATATCATGCAGCGGCGATACTGCCGAAGCATCCGTTTTTGGAATCACAATGATTCTTGACAGGGGCAGCAGCAAGGCTGTCACTGCCGAAAGCCACATATAATATTGGAACGATTGCGGCAGCTTACCTTTCATAACCGGTTTTAGGAAAAACAGAACAAGTGATATGATGCTGCCTGTAAATGTCATAGAAAAAAGAAGCTTGATGATCTCTGCGCAATATGCTTCACCAACCGTCATTTATTCCCGCCCCCCATTTGGAAATACATTTTCAGTTCATCGATATCCGCTTCCGTAAGTTCCCCGCTCTGGCAGAGGGCCGCAACAAAATTCTTTGTACTGCCGTCATAAAGCTTGTCTATCAGGCTCCTCTTCTTTTGCATCATATAGTCTTCTTTTGTCAGATTCGGCATATAGTAATGAACCTCTTTCTCCCGAACCGAAACAGCGCCTTTTTTCTGCAGACGTCTTAAAAGTGTTGCAATGGTGGATTTCTCCCAGCCTGTTTTTTCGCTCAGTTCTGTGCGGATATCGCCGAAAGATACCGCCTGTTCTTCCCGCCAGAGAATTCTCATTACCTCAAGTTCTGCGTCGGAAATCTTAAAATTGACTGTCCTCATGATTCCTTTTCTCCCTCTCCGTTCTACATTTGTAACACATCTGAATTATACATTTCCATTTCTGCTTTGTCAACTCAAAATTCTGTTTCTTTCCCAAACTCGTTCCCAAACTTCCCTCCAGGCACGGTCCGTATCCCTCAAGCTCCAGGACCGCATCGTTGCGCATTTTGCATTCTATTGTATGTGTGTATCACGTTGCTGTGAGCAGCGAAGCCGCAAACAGTAACAAAGCCGGCATCCGTTATCACGGCATAAAAAGAGGGCTGATAGAAAGAGGGGACTCATGTTATAATAGGCATGAAAGCATGGTGAACGAAATGTCAGAACAATACTACAAGCCCTGCAGAGAGCTCCAGATCTGCAACGAGCTGATCGAAAAATATTTTCAAACACGGCAGTACCAAAAATGCTTTGAGGGGCATCTGGCTCTCGCCAGGCAGGGCTATCCTCTGGCCGAGTGTCAGGTCGGGTATTTCTATTACGACGGTCTGGGCACAGAGAAAGACCTTGAAAAAGCGGTTTATTGGACTCGCAGAGCCGCCCACCACGGAGATCGTGACGGCCAGTATAATCTCGCCTGGTTTTACGAGGATGCCACAGGCGTGGAGCGGGATATGGAGCAGGCGGTCTTTTGGTATCGAAAGGCGGCCTTGCAGGGTCACGACCTTGCCATGGAAAAATGCAGGGAGCTGGGTATTGAGCCGCATGCTTCGGCGGTTGATCCCAAACCCCTCCGCCGGGACCTCCGATGCAGAGTTTATCCGCTCGGCTCCCTTGTGCAATATAAGTACACGGTTGTCTGTACCTGGTATCAAGGCAAATGGCTCCTCTCAAGGCACAGGGATCGCAGCACTTGGGAAACCCAGGGCGGTCACATCGAAGAGAGCGAAACGCCTCTCGAATGCGCGAAGCGTGAGCTTTTTGAGGAAAGCGGTATCAGGGATGCCCGCATTTATCCCGTGTGCGACTATTGGGGGTTCAACTCCCGGGACTGCTCAAACGGAATGGTCTTCCTTGCGGTGGTCCGCTCGCCGGTTTTGTATGCGGAAGCGGCGAAGTTTTTGGCAAAGCTTTTACCGGACGATAAATTGCATTAGACTTGCTTTGCCTCCGGTCTCATGATAGAATAAGGAAAGCAAAAGGAACCGGCATACGGACGCCGGATGCCAGGGAATTAAGACGCACGTGTCATCGAAATATTATAAAAGTTTAAGGAAGGGTTACAAATGATAAACAAGCTCTGCCAGATACTGTATGAACTCAACTTTTTCTCCGTTCTGGTCCGTTTGTTTCTCGCCATGGTGTTCGGCGGCGTCCTGGGGTATGGACGGGAGAAGAAGCATCTGCCCGCGGGATTCCGCACCTATATGGTGGTGTGTCTGGGCTCCGCCCTGGCCATGATGGTGGGAATCTATGTGACGGATATCACGGGCTCCTCCGATGCCAGCCGAATCGGCGCCCAGGTGGTCAGCGGCATCGGTTTTCTGGGCGCAGGCACCATACTGGTCACCAGGCAGAATCAGGTCAAGGGGCTGACCACTGCGGCCGGACTCTGGGCCGTGGCCTGCATCGGCCTGGCGCTGGGCGCAGGCTTTTACTCGGGAGCCCTGATCTGCTTCGCCGCTCTCTGGATCTCAATCCAGATTCTGCGCTTCGTGGACAGAAGACTCCAGACCCATGCCAAAACCGTTCCCCTCTATGTGGAATTCACCAAATTAAGCGCCCTGAGCGCGTTCATGACCCTGGCAGAGGAGAGGCACTGTACCATCACGAACCTGGAGATGAGCCGCTCCAACCCTGCGGATAAGGACTGCGCCGTGTCCGCCACCATGGTGCTGCACTTTCCCGAAGCGACAGACTATGTGCGCGTAGTAGAAACTTATGGAAACCTGGACGGGATTCTCACGATGAAAGTCCTCTGAGCTTTCCGGGGCAGACAGCCTCTCCTACCGCATTTCCCCGGCATCCGGCTCCGGGTCCGGATGCCGTTAACGTTTCGGCCCTTTCCCCTGGATTCCATGGGAAAGCATCCGGAGCCTGCGTATGACTTCCCCCATATCCCCGATGCGCTCTCCCGGCTCCTCTCCGGTGCAGGCCCGCAGAATCCGGCACAATTTTCTCCGCGCCTTTTTCTGTTCCCGCTGCCGTCCATATCCTTGTGTCCATCGCCATATCCACTGAAACGCCCCCCGCCGTGTCCTGGCCCATGTCCGTCCCCCGAACTTTGGCCAAAACGCCCTCCGGACTTTCCTGCCTGCTTTCTCCACATTCTCCGGATTCTTCCCCGGACTTCTCCATCCCATCCGAAGTTTTCGATGCCGGACGCCCCAGGCGCCTGTCCCTGATCCTCCCCGGCGCTCCTCTCCCGGCATCCCCAGCATAGCCTCCAGCGTCTTCCCCAGCCCGTACACATCGCAGGACGGTGTCAGGGGAGCGCTGCCATTTAGCTGCTCCGGCGCGGCAAAGCCCGGCGATCCGGCCCGGGAAGTGGTCTCTCCCTCCATGGAGCAGACACACCCCAGGTCAATGAGCTTTACCCCGCCGCTTTGGGTAAGAATCACATTGGCCGGCTTCACATCCCGGAACAAAAGCCTCTCCGGCAACTCATGGAGATACAAAAGGCCCTCTGCCAGGGAAAGGCCTGCCTGCACTGTCCGTGCCGCGGAAAAATGCCGCCGTCTCAGCATCGCCTCCAGACTGTCCCCCTCCACATACTCCCGAAGCAGGATGCCCAGCCCTCCTTGTCTCCAGAACGTCCCGTATCCCGGATACAGCGGATGGTCCAGCCTCTCCAGGACATGCGCCTCCCTCTCCAGCATCTCTGCCCGGGCGCTGACCTTGCAGGCGTATCTTTTTCCGCTTTCTGTCTCTTCCACACAATATACGTCCGAAAAGGCTCCCTGCCCCAAAAGCCTGCGGCGGACCAGCCCCCGGCCGGCCAGAACGGCCCTGTCCAGATACCGCTCCCTGCCTCTGCGGTCCAGCTTCTCATATTCCATATGCAAGCCCCCATCTTAATGACACAACCAATATCCGATTACATACAAACCGACTCGTTTGAAAAGTGAAATATCCAATTATAGAACAGACTCCATGACAGCCCCCTGACAAGGGCCTTTGAGATTGATTTCAGAGTAAACAGCTCCGCTGCAGGCACAGCGCCCGGCGCATTGCCCGGGGAGCGGGAAAGGCTTTCCGCACTGCTTTCCCGCCTTCCCCCTCCCGTCTCCGGGAAAACGTCTTGCGCTATTTCATAAAAATATTTGACAAATCATTAAAGAAGATCACTACCATCAGCACCATGAAGAACATCAGCCCCACAAAGTGAACCATGCCCTCTTTCTCCGGCGGCACGGGTTTTCCCCGGATGACCTCCAGCAGCAGAAACACAAGCCTCCCTCCGTCCAGGGCAGGCACGGGAAGCAGATTCAGGATGCCCAGGTTCACCGACAGCATCAGTGTAATATTCAACATACTCAGCAGAACACTCTGCCACCCGTATTCCTTAGCCGCGTCATAGGTCTTGCCCACCACGTTCACGGCAATGCCCACGGGCCCCGCTATATCCTTACGGCTGACCCGTCCCCGGAAAATCATTCCCAGGCTCTTATAGGTGGCTTTCACGGAATAGCGCATTTCATACCAGGCATACTTAAACGTCTTCACTCCCTTGGGCTGTACAAATTCCGCGTTGTATATGCCCAACAAATAGCTTCCGGACGCTTCGTCGTATTGCGGTGTTACCGTGGCCGTATATTCATTGCCCCCGCGCTCGTAGACTACCTCCAGATCGCCGCCTGTGTAAGACAGCTGCATATACAGGGAAACCTCGTCAAACAGATGCATTTTCTCTCCGTTGATGGACACGATGCGGTCCCCGTCCTGAAGACCTGCCGCCTGAGCGCCTCCGCCCTCCGCAACCTGGGAAGCCACAGCGTCACGGATGGCAATAATGCCCGTCATGTTCACCATGGTCAGCGCAATGATAAATGCCAGGATGAAATTAAAAACCGGTCCTGCCAGCACGGTGGAAATCCTGCTCCATACGCTGGCTTTCAGAAAAGACCCCTCGGTCTCCTCACCATTTCCTGTCAGCAGCCCGTCCTCCCCCTCAAACATGCAGGCGCCGCCAATGGGAAAAAGCTTCAGCGAATATTTCGTCCCTTTTTTTGAAACCGACCAGAGCGTGGGCCCCATGCCCACGGCGAACTCCACCACATGGATGCCGCCTGCTTTGGCCAGCAGGAAATGTCCGAATTCATGGGCTATGACCACCACCCCGAATATCAAAATGAACAAAATAAAAGTCATCATTTATCCGTCTATCCTCCCAAGTCCATATTGCGTTTCCGAATAATATTGGCAGTACTCGTAAATCTCCTGCTCCGTGTCCAGGATCTCTGCCACGGTAGGGTTGGCAATGACCTTATGCCGCTCCATAGCCTCCTCTATGAGCTGCGCGATTCCCAGGTAAGACAGCTCTCCTTTCAGGAACAGCTCCACTGCCTTTTCATTGGCCGCATTGTATACAGTGGGCATGCTTCCGCCCGCTTTTGCCGCCCGGTAGGCCAGGGCAAGTCCGGGAAAAGTCTCCGTGTCCGGCTTTTCAAAGGTGAGCTGCCCTAATGCAAACAGATCCACCCGCCTGCCGGCCATAGGGCGTCTGTGGGGATAAAAGATCGCATACTGGATGGGAAGCTTCATATCCGGCACGCCCATCTGGGCAATGATGGCGCCGTCCGCGTACTGCACTGCCGAATGAATGATGCTCTGGGGATGGACCACCACCTGAATCCGATCCAGCTCCACCCCGAACAGCCATCTGGCCTCCATGACCTCCAGCCCTTTGTTCACCAAAGTAGAGGAATCGATAGTGATTTTACGGCCCATAGTCCAGTTGGGGTGCTTTAAGGCATCCCTGGCACAAATATTTTCAAGCTCTTTTCTGGTCTTTCCCCGAAAGGGTCCTCCGGATGCGGTCAGCAGGATCTTCTCGATACCGATTTCCCGGTACAAGCCCTCCCGCCTCCCGCTTTTGCCTGCCAGTTCTCCGTTCAGGGACTGGAAAATGGCGCTGTGCTCACTGTCCACGGGCAGGATCTCCACCCCGTGCCGCTCTGCCAGGGGCATGATGATATGCCCGGCAGTCACCAGAGTCTCTTTGTTGGCCAGAGCAATATCCTTGCCTGCCTGAATGGCGGCAATGGTAGGCCTGATACCAATCATGCCCACAATAGCCGTGACCAATACCTGGCTTGCGGGCAAAACTGCGATTTCCAGCAGGCCCTCCATACCAGCCGAAATCTCCACCTCCAGATCCGCCACCCGGACCCGCAAATCTGCCGCCGCCTGCTCCGACCACATGCAGGCTTTCAGCGGATGAAATTCCCTGATCTGCTCTTCCATCTTCTCCACGCTGCTGCCCGCGGCCAGCGCCACCACCCTAAAATCGGGATGATTTCTGACGATTTCCAGCGTCTGGGTGCCGATAGAGCCCGTGGAACCTAATATCGCAATATTTTTCATATGAATACCCGTGTCTTTCTGCAGATTAATGCAACATCAGCAGCGTCAAAAAGTAAGTCATGGGCGCCGTGACGATCATACTGTCAAAACGGTCCATAATCCCCCCGTGTCCCGGTATCAGTTTTCCGTAGTCCTTAATATCGTGATTGCGTTTGATGGCAGATGCCGCCAGATCTCCCACCATGCTCATCACCGCGCCCGCGCCGCAGATCAGAGCAATGGCCACGGCGATACTTTTATCCGGAAAGGCCTTTTCCACGAAAAAGTATCCGTAAATCCATCCGATCAGCGCCGCCCCCAGCACGCCTCCTATACATCCCTCCAGGGATTTCTTGGGACTCAATGCGGGGAAAATCTTCTTCCTGCCGATCAGCTTCCCCACCGCATAGGCACAGGTGTCGCATCCCCAGGAACTGATGAGAATCATCCATACCGTATAGATCCCCTGAGGCGCCATCCTTGTCTGATAAACAAAAGAGAGCAGCACCGGAGCGTACAGAAAGGAAAACACCGCCGCCATCGCCTGATTCGCATTGTATTTCGGGAAAGCAAGCACATAGACGAACATCACCGCCAGAAAAGTTCCCACGATGCACATCAAAAGGAATGTATCATCCCCAGCGAAGTACAGCACTCCATAATATGCCGCAATGCCCAATATTCCGGCCCATTCCAGCCCGTTGGGCATATGGGCCCCGGGCTTTTCCCCCTTACCGTCCGCGCATTTCAAAGCTTTTGTCAGCTCCCGAAAGGCTGCCAGAGAGACGACGCACAGAATCGCCGCCAGAGGCGCTTTGCCATAGCTCATGGAGCCTATAGCGATGATCAACAATACTATCCCGCTTGCCAGTCTGGTCCAAAACATAACCAATCCCCCTATCCCTGTGCGGAGAGCCCTGTGCTCTCCGGCAATTCCGCGCCATCCCCGGCTCTTCCCCGCCGGGGCGCGAAAGCCCCTCTCAGCTTCGCTTCAGCCCGCCGTACTTTCTGTCTCTATGATTATATGCTTCCACAGCTTTTATCAATTCTTCTTTGGTAAAATCCGGCCACAGCACCGGTGTAAAATAAAATTCCGTGTACGCCAGCTGCCACAGCAGGAAATTGGAAATCCGCTGCTCGTTACAGGTGCGGATCAAAAGATCCGGCTCCGGAATGCCCGCCGTATCCAGATAACCGCTCACCGTCTCCTCCGTGATCTCCTCCGCCAGCAGCTCCCCCCGGGCCACAGCCCGGGCCATCTTCCTGGAAGCCCGCACGATCTCGTCCCTGCCTCCGTAGTTGATGGCTATCTGGAAATGCAGGCCGTCGTTATCCTTTGTGGCCTCCTCCAGCTCCAGAATCCTGTTTTGGATATCCTCGTCCAGCCGGGACTTCTCTCCCAGCACCCTGACGCACATGCGATTTTTCTCCGCGGTCTTTAAGCAGGTCTTCATATAGTTCCGCAAAAGCTTCATCAGCGCGTCCACCTCGTCCCGGGGCCGGTTCCAGTTCTCTGTGGAGAACGCATACACAGTCAGATATTGGATCCCCATCCGGTAAGCGTCCTCACAGATGGTCTCCACTGTCTTCGCCCCCTGCACATGGCCGTAATTGCGCGGCATGCCCTTAGCTTTGGCCCATCTGCCGTTTCCGTCCAATATAATCGCCACATGACGCGGCATATTCAATTCCTCGCCCATGAAAACTCCTATCTGCCCCGGACTCCCGCGCCCGGAGCAATGCGCAAAATTATCGCAAATATGGGAGAACAGATATCCTCTTCCGCTCCCCCATACATATGCGCGCTGTCTTTTACATGTCTTTCCCCGATACCTTACACCGTCATGATTTCCTTGGACTTTTTCTCCATCATGGCATCCACTTCCTTGATATACTTGTCTGTGGTCTTCTGCAGCTGATCCTCCAGCTGTTTGATCTCGTCTTCGGAGACGTCGCCTTTGCCCAGTTTTTTCAGGAAATCGTTGCCGTCCCTGCGGATATTGCGGATAGCCACCTTGCCGTCCTCCGCCTTTTTCTTTACATCCTTTACCAGATCCTTTCTGCGTTCCTCGGTAAGCTCCGGAAACACCAGCCTGATCACGCTGCCGTCATTGGAGGGATTGATGCCGATATCAGAAGTCTGGATCGCTTTCTCAATAGGCTTGATCAGGGACTTCTCCCAGGGCGCGATCTGGATGACCCGCGCTTCCGGCACAGTCACATTGCCCACCTGCTGGATGGGCGTAGGCGTCCCATAGTAGTCAACGCGGAGCTTGTCCAGGATGTGGGGATTGGCGCGTCCTGCCCGGATGCCGTTGTAATCCCCCTCCAGAAAATCGATGGCCTTTCTCATCTTGTCTTCGTATTGCTGCAACCTAGCGTCCATAGTACTGTCCTCTCCTTTTTTATATTTGTATACCTATACCAGCACTTTCGTGCCGCTGAAATTGCCTTTGACGGCATTTACGATGCTGTTCTCTTCATTCAGCCCGAATACCCACATAGGAACTTTATTGTCCCTGGCCAGAATGGAGGCGGTCATATCCACCACATGGAGATTCTTCTCGATCACCTCGTCGATGGTGACTTCGGCGTACTTTTTCGCGTTCGGATTCTCTGCCGGGTCGTCGTCGTACACGCCGTCAATAGACTTGGCCAACAGGATCACATCCGCCTCCACCTCAATGGCCCGCAGCACCACCCCGGTATCCGTGGAGAAATACGGATGTCCCGTCCCCCCCGCAAAGAACACCACCTGCCTCTGGGAGAAATACTTCATCGCCCTGTCCTTGGAAAACAGTTTGGTAAAGGATCCGCATTCAAAAGGCGTCAGAATACTGGTCTGCATGCCTGCAGAACGGAAAATCTCCGATACATAAATGCAGTTCATCACAGTGGCCAGCATACCGATCTGGTCTGCCTTGGTGCGGTCGATGTTCTCGCTGGTCCTGCCTCTCCAGAAATTCCCGCCGCCGATGACGATGCCCACCTGAGTCCCCTGGTCCGCAAGCTCCTTTACCTGCACGGCCACTTTTCTCACTGTCTCCTCGTCGAATCCCGTCTTCTTAGGGCCCGCAAGGGCTTCTCCGCTCAATTTCAATAATATCCTCTGCGTTGTCACCACATCCTTTCTTTTTTCGTATCCTCATCCTGCCAGTCTATATGCTGAATCAGCGCCGTATCCTCCGTAATGGGCAGAAGCACCGTATCGTCCATGGCCTGAATCGTCTCGATGATCTTTGGCAGCGCCTCTCTTGTGGTAGTCTTCCCGGGCACGTCATGCATCAGCACCACGGATGTGCCGTGGTTTTTGATGGTGGCCGTGCAGTTCTCTATCAAAGTCTCCACCGGGACCAGGAAGCTGCCCCCGTCCCCGGATGAGATATTCCAGTCAAAAAAACGCACTCCCTGGCTGTCCAGGTATTCCGCGAACAGCCTCATGTCCGTCTGGCTGACGGTATTGGAGCTGCCCCCGGGAAAGCGATACACCATGCTCTTCACTCCGGTGACTTCATAAATATAGTTCTGTTCTTTTTCAAAATCCGCCGCAAAATTCTCTACGGATGCGTATATCTCATCATACTTGTGGGTGTAAGAATGCATCCCCAGCGTGTGGCCTGCCTCCACGATTTTGCGCATGGCCTCCTGGGCCTGCTCCCCTTCCTTCCCTACCACAAAAAAGGTCGCCTTTACATTGTATCTGTCCAAAATATCCAGAATTTCCTCTGTGGTATCGCCGGGCCCGTCGTCAAAGGTCAGGTATACTTTATGGGCCACTCCCTGTCCGCTCACGGCGGCGGCCTCCGGGGCTTTGTCTGTCCCGGCGCTTCCGGACTCTCCGCCAGCCCGGGAATTGTCCCGGCTATCGCTATCATTGCCGTCCTGCCCGCCGGCCCGGGAATCGGCTCCCCTGTTTCCCTCCAGGCTCTGGTTCTCATCCTTACCCTGCGTCTCGGTCAGCGCTTCCAGCCTCTCCTGCTGCCGGACGGCGATTTGATTCAACTGGCGGATTCGGTCTCTCAATGTGTCCATGGTATGGTTCAGGTTCCAGATTCTAATCAAAAGGATCCCGCACAGCAGCATCCAAAGCAATATCCAGATTCTCTGCCCTGTCTTATGCTTTCCCCCGCCGCCCCCGGGCGGGCGTTCCTCTTTCCTTTCCCCGGCGGTTTTTCCTGCCCTTTCGGCGCTCCTTGCCCGGCCTTTTGCGGTTCCCGGGGTATCCGCCCCTTTTCTTCCTTTGTCCTTTGATGGGCTGCGTCTGTCCCTTTCTGTCAATTTATCTTTCGAAATATATCCCCTATTTCGTTCTGACATATTCACCTCTGGTCCACTCCGGTACAACTTAAATTTTAGTATAGCATATTCCGCTTTTCAGGGAAAGCGAAAAATGAAAAAAGAATTATTTTCTGCCGCCGCCCCCCGGGCAGCCGCTTCCCCCGCCGCAGCCGGCGCATCCTCCCGGGCACTGCCCCCGGCGCCGGCGCCTTATCTGTCCCCGCACAATAAAGAATACGGCCATTGCCAGCGCCGCTATAATGATCACATCTGCCATATATTTTCTCCTTCAGTCCTTATTTGAGAATCATTTTCATTTGAGTATATGTCTCCGGGAAATAAATGTCAAGTTACATTTTCTTTACATTTCGGAGATATCCGCGTTATACTTATTTTATATGATTTCATTATAAAAAGAAGTCTGCCCAAAAAACGGGCAAAAACTCGCGAGGAATAACAGATGGAAGACAAAAAAATATTGGTCATTGAGGACGAGAAACCCATTGCGGACATTTTAAAATACGGCTTTGAAAAGGAGGGCTTTCGGGTTCAATGCGCCTACACAGGCAGCGAGGGCTTTGCCATGGCCAGCAAAAATCCGCCCGACCTGGTGCTCTTGGACTGGATGCTGCCGGACATCAACGGCGTGGACGTATGCCGGATGCTTACGGAGCAGTACCGGATCCCCATCATCATGCTCACCGCCAGAGGCAGTGTGGAAGACAAGCTCTACGGTCTGGAATCCGGGGCAGACGATTATATTACCAAGCCCTTTGACCTGCGGGAGGTGGTGGCCAGGGTCCGCACCATCCTGCGCCGGTTCGACAAGGCCCGGGGCTTGTCCGAAGACAAGCACCTGGTCTGCGGTCATCTCACGGTAACGGAGCAGGAGCACTGCGTCTATAAGCACGATGAGCTGTTAAACCTGACTCCCAAGGAATATGAGCTGCTGCTCTGCTTCTTAAAGCATCCCCGTCAGGTATTCACCAGAACCGCCCTGCTGGACCAGATATGGGGCTATGATTTCGCAGGCGATACCAGAACCGTGGACATTCATGTCCAACGTATCCGCAAAAAAGCCGGACTGGAAGGCATGTTGGTGACGGTGTTCGGCGTGGGGTACAAGTATGTCCCGCAGTAGGGAAAAGTACCGCTTAGGGATCAGAGGGCAGATGATGCTGATCATCCTGGCACTTTTCCTGGCAGGCGGCGGCATCCTTGGCAGCAGCATCCACGCAAAGCTCTGGCAGAGTCTGGAGGCTCAGATCATCCGGGAGCTCCAGGGCCGTCAGGAGAACACCCTGATCTACATAAGGCAGCTTCTCATGCTCCAGGGCGCCAACAATGACGAGGAAGGGTACAAACAGATCGCGGAAGACATTGTCAGAGAGCTGCGGATTCTGGGCGGTCAGGGCTTCAGCGTATTGGATACCCGGGGACAGTACCTGAGCGGAAACAGGCAGATACAGGAGGATCCGGCCGGCACAGACCTTGCGGAAGCCGTCCGCGGAAACGCCGCCTTTACCATGACCTATCCGAACGCAGATACCATGCTGGTTTATCTTTCCATGCCCGTGACCATTGAAGAGCGCACCATCGGCATCATCCGGTACCGCATGGATACCTCCGGACTTTATGTCCAGATCCGCCAAAACGAACGGCTGATCTATCAGGTCACCGCCATTGTGTATGCTCTGATTTTTTTGCTGCTGGCTTTCTTTCTCAACAGGCTCCTGGTGCCCGTGGGGAAGCTGACGGAGATCACCCGCCAGATAGTGCGTGATCTCCCCAAGGAGCAGGTAGACATGCAGATGCTGGCCCAGCTGGCAGACTCGGGACGACAGGACGAGGTGGGGGAGCTGTCCCGGAATTTCAGCGTAATGCTGGAGACCATTGGCTCCCAGTTTCGGAAAATGCAGGCGGACAAGGAGCGCATCATCTCCCTTTTGGGAAGCAGGCAGGAATTCTACAACAATATGACCCATGAGCTGAAAACGCCCCTGACGACCATCCAGGGCTATGCACAGCTTCTTGAGGCGGATCATGGGGCGGATGCACAGCTAAGCAGCCAGGGTCTGCGCCAGATTCTCCAGGAGAGCACCAGAATGCATCAGATGGTGCTGCAGCTTCTGGACATGTCCGACAAGGCCATCTATATGGAAATGCGCCCCGTAAACTTAAGCGCTATCGCAAAAAGCGTGGCGGAAGCCCTGGAGATCAAAGCAAGGCGCTACGAAATGCGCATTGACACCGATCTCCCCGATCCCCTCTGGACTTCGGGCGTGGAAGAGAGACTGCGCCAGGTGCTGGTCAATCTGGTGGACAATGCCATAAAATACGGAGACAGTCACTCTTCCATCCTCCTGAGCGGCTCCAGGCGAAAAGGGTATGTATGGCTCTTTGTCCGAAACCGGGGCAGGGGCCTAGCACCCGAAGAGCAGGAGCGGATCTTCGAGCCCTTTTACCGGGTGGACAAGACCTATTCCAGAGAGCAAGGCAGCTCCGGCCTGGGGCTTTCCATCTGCCGGAAAATCATGGATGAGCATGAGGGGCTCATCGGCGTCAAGAGCAGACAAAATTCCCAGACCATATTTTACATCCGCCTGAGAGAAGAAAAGGAGGCAGCACATGACATACCCCAGGAAGCCCGATCGAAAAAAATCCCGGTGGAACATAAGAAGGCAGCACATGCCGCGCCGAAAAAAGGCCCCGGCCGTCATGCATAGAAACGCCATACCCCCCCTGCTTCTATTTACGGCCCTCCTCACCGCCTGCGCGCCGGAGGAAAAAACGATGCAGCTGCCCCTGGTCTCCTCCGCGGAGGATGAAACCCAGGCCAATCCCTCGGACAGGGACTTCACAGTGAAAAAAATTTATACCTATAGCTATGAGACCCTGGAACTGCTGGACAAAAGCGCGTTTCTTTCAGGCAGCGGGGAAAACGAGGTCCATATCCTCTCAGCCGCCGGGGAAAATGAAGGAAAATTACTGGAATACAGGCAGGTTGATTACAGGTACGGCTTCTATGATGTGGCGGGAGACTATGTTAAGACCTGGGAGAACTGGGACAATGCCCATGGCCAGGAAACCACAGGTGACCTGTATATCGAACAGCTCCTGCCCTCTCCGGACGGAAAACGGCTGTTAATCAATATCCGCTCCGACTACCGGGACGCGGGCTTAGCCCTGCTCTATACCCTGGGGGAACGGGAGCCGCTTATTTTGTATGAGAACAGCGATGAGTATCCCGGAGGCTTCCGGGGAAGCTTTTCCCCAGGCGGCAGATGGGTGACCTATGACGCAGCCGGAGCCTCCACAAATTCCACAGGTCTGGTTCCCATATACGACTGCAGCCGGATACCGGCACGAAGCGCCTCCGGAACGGAAAACCCTGACTCGGATAATCCCCCCGGACGTGACGACTACTGGCCCATAGGCGCCTCGGCGCTTCTGGCACCGGACCAGGTACTCTATACGCCGGAGCTTCTCGCCAACGATAAGATCCGGGGGGACCTCTCGAACACGGGGCTCTGTGACAGCGGCAGTCAACCCGGACTCATCAGCCTTATCACGGAAAAGGACAGTGACGCCCTCTTTATAAGAAAGGACGGACTGCTGCCGGAAAAAGCCATCGTGCCGTCCCTCTCTCTGACAGAAGAAAAGGCCCGCCCCACGGACGCTCTCTTCTATACGGAGCAGACTCTGCCGGGCTACCAGGACTTTCCCTACCCTGTCTATCAATATTCCGCAGACGGAAGCACGGTGTATTATATGTCCAATCCCCTCATGCTCTGGACCATAGACATGGCTGAAATGCCCCAGATGCCCCAGGTCCTGGATCTTCCCAACTATGTATGGGATTTCCTGGCTCTGCCCTCCGGCGACATTCTGGCTGCCCTGGTCAAGGAAACCGCCAACGACTACCTGTCGGTTCCGGAGGCAAATACGGGACAGTACATCCAAAAGAGCGGCACTCCCTCTGCCCTGCAGGAATACTGGGGCATCCTTTCCGCGGACCTGTATCTGTATCCCAAAGGCTCCGGGGAAGGCCAACTGTTATATAAAAATCTCCAGAACCTGATCAGTATGGAATACGATCAGGACACGGGCCGTATTCTGCTGGAGACATACGAGAACCGGGACATGAGTAAGAGACGGTGCATTCTGCTGGAGCTGTAAGCGGCTTCCCGGGGGCTGTCTGAGCTGCTACAAGAATTTACATTCTGATACAATTTCGTTACATAAAAGCTGTGAATAAGAAACAGCCGTCCGCTATGCTGGATCCATACAACAAAAGACATCTTGGAATGACAAAGGAGTATGGATTATGTGCGGAATATGCGGATTTATAGAAAAGAATGATTGTACCGGGAATCGCCCCCCCAAGGAGGAGATATTGGAACAGATGATGAGCGCCCTGGCCCACAGGGGGCCTGACCAGGGAAAAAGCTGGCTCTCTGACCACGCTGCCCTGGGCTTCAGGCGCCTGGCCATCATCGACCCGGGCGGCAGCACCCAGCCCATGGTCAATGAGACCAAAGATAAAGTGCTGGTATTCAATGGGGAAATCTATAACTATCAGGCCCTGCGGCTGGAGCTGCTCTCGGCCGGGCACCGCTTTTCCACCCAGGGTGATTCGGAGGTGCTGCTCCACGGATACGAGGAATGGGGCGAGCAGCTGCCCCAGCATCTGCGGGGGATGTTTGCTTTCGCTATCTGGGACGAAAAGGCCCAGACCCTATTCGCCGCCAGGGATCCTTTTGGGATTAAGCCTTTCTATTATACGATGGCAGGCGGCAGCTTTATCTTCGCCTCGGAGATCAAGGGAATCCTGCCCCACCCTGCCTATGAAAAGCGTCTGAATACGGAAGCCCTGGAGCAGTATCTCTCTTTCCAATATTCCGTTCTGGAGAAAACTTTCTTCCAGGGCATCCGGCAGCTCCTGCCCGGCCACTGCCTTACCTGGCAGAGAGGCAGCAGCACTCTGGCTCCGAAGCGTTATTTCCTCCCTATGCTGACGCCGGCAAAATCCGGGAAAGGGGGCGGGAAATCCGAAGAAGAATGGATCGATGCACTGGACAAAGCCATTGCAGACTCGGTGAAAGCCCATATGACGGCGGATGTGGAGGTAGGGACTTTCCTCTCCGGGGGCGTGGACTCCGGCCTCATCGCCGCCCGGTTCACCGGGAACAAAACCTTTACCGTAGGCTACGGCAAGGAGGACGGCTACTATAACGAGATCCCCCTGGCCAGGGAATTGGCGGAGGAGCTGCAGCTGGAGCAGCACAACAAAACCATCTCCGAGAGAGAATTCTGGACGGCCGTGCCGGAAGTGCTCTACTATATGGACGAACCCTCCGGTGATTCCTCCGCGGTGGCATTGTATTTCCTCTCCAGAGAAGCCTCCCGGCATGTGCGGGTGGTGGTGTCCGGGGAGGGGTCTGACGAACTCTTCGGCGGCTACTGCATCTACTGCGAGCCCCAGTCCCTGCATCTGTACCAGAAGCTTCCGAAATCCCTGCGCAGGCGCATTGCCCGGATGGCTTCAAGGCTGCCGGAGATAAGGGGAAAAAGCTTCCTCATGCGCGGTTCCATGTCTCTGGAAGAACGTTTTATCGGAAATGCCAATCTGTTTACTGACAGGGAACGCAGAGAGCTTTTGAAAGATAAGACCAGGGCCCTCTCCCCTCAGGCCTTTCTGGAGGAAGATTACAGAAACGTACAGTCCCTGGATCAGGCCAGCCGCATGCAGTACATAGATCTGCTCCACTGGCTGCCGGGGGACATCCTCCAGAAAGCGGACCGGATGAGCATGGCCCATTCCCTGGAGCTGCGGGTGCCCTATCTGGACAAAGAGGTCTTTGATGTGGCCAAAAATCTGCCCGCGGACTGTAAGCAAAAGGGACAGGTGTCCAAATATCTCTTTCGGAAAGTGGCCGGAAGACATCTCCCGGAGCACAGCGCCAACAGAAAGAAGCTGGGCTTCCCGGTTCCGCTGGGACATTTTCTGACCTCTGACATGGGAGACGCGGCCGTCCGGAAAGCCTTTGATTCAAAGGCAGCAGAAAAGTTCTTCAACCGGGAGGCGCTGGAAAAGCTGCTGGCCGGGCGGGGATGCGGCCGGGGCAATACCAACCGGAAGCTCTGGGCCGTTTACGCTTTCCTGGTTTGGTACGAAATTTACTTCCCGGAAGAATCCGGCTCATGACTCTCCCGGGAAGGGCTTAATATCTACCCAAATGGAAAGAATACAGTATCCTCTCTTTCACCGGCTTTCCGAAAAGCTTCTGGACGGCCTCCTGGTAATAGTCAAGCTGGGTCTCATAGCGGTTCCAGAGCTCTTTCATGGAGGAGACAGCGTCAGTCTTGTAGTCAAGCAGGACAAGGCCGTCCTCTTCCTCGAAGAACACATCTATGATCCCCTGGATCAGAACCGTCTCGCCCTCCGGAAAGCTCCCTTTCAGGCGGCGTGCGTCGATGCCCAGCACAAAAGGCTGCTCCCTGTAAAGCCTGCCCTGCCTCTGGGCCCGCCGCATACGTCCTGCCAGGGGGGAGGCCAGGAATTTCCCGATCTTTTCCGGGCGCACGGCCTGAAAATATTCTGCCGACAGACGTCCGCTTTCCACTTCTTTCTCCAAAAAGGTCTGGAGGGCGGCCGCTTCCGATACGGCCTCAAAGTCCAGAAGCTCCATGACCCTGTGGTAGGCATTGCCTCTGACCGCGCCGCTGATCTTTTCCTCGCCCCTGCAAAACAGCGGGATATAGGGCTGGACTTCCTTTTCCTCAAAGGTGTGATAGGCGGCCTCGTCCCGGTCCGCCATGGCTGCGATCTTTAACTCGGACACAGTGGTCTTGGTATAGAGCTCCGAGAGCATGGCATAGGGATAGACCGCGTTCAGCCGCCCGGACAGCCTTTTCCCCGCCTCCGGATCCGCAAATGCCTCCGCTCTCTCCAGCGCCGCTTTTTTTCCGGCAAGCCCCAACTGTTCTTTCATCTGCTCCGTCTCCTCCCGGAACTGTTCCTGTACTTTCACCTGCATACAGGTCTTTGGCAGAATGGGCAGCAGAAAGTCCAGAAAGCTTCCCGCCTCCATAAAGTCCAGATATGTCAGCCTCTCATATCCCGCCTCTCTCATCTGCTCCCAGAGCTGCGCCGCGTGCTCAGTCACACCGGTCATGATCAGCTTCTCCCTGGCCCTGGTCATAGCCACATATAAGAGCCGCAGTTCCTCGGACAGGCTCTCTTCCCGAAGCTTCCCGGACAGAGCTGCCCGGCGCAGGGTCTTATTGCGGATGCGTCTCCCCGGATCCACATAATCCGTGGCAAGGCCCAGATCCATATCCAGAATCAGCGCCTGGTTCACATCCTGCATGTTGAACCGCTTGCTTAAGCCTGCCACAAAGGTAATGGGGAATTCCAGGCCCTTGCTCTTGTGGATGCTCATGATACGCACCACGTCCGCGTTCTCGTCCAAAAGCTCCGCTCCGCCGGAATCCACATCGTATTTCTCCAGCTGCTCCATGTAGCGGATAAAGTGGAACAAGCCGAAATAACTGGTGCGCTCAAAGTCCGAGGCCTTGGTGAGAAGCATCTCCACATTGGCCCGCCGCCTGCTTCCCGCCGGAAGCGCCGTCACGTAATCCAGATAGCCGAAATCCCCTATGAGCTTTGTCAGCAGCTCCCGGATGGGGAGATAGACGGTGCAGCCGCGATATTCTCTTATTCTGTGCAGGAACGCCGCGGCCTTTGCGCCGAGACGATTCATCTGCGTATCCTGTTCAGGCTCCCTCCCTCCGGCTTTGTCCCTCCCTGCCGGTCTGCCGGTCTTCTCTTTTTCCGCCAAATCCTGTACCGTCTTCCCCGGCAAATCCGCTCCCGTCTCCGCTTCGCTGGCAAGCCCTGCGTCATAAATCGAATCCTGTCCATACGCTTTGGCAAACCGCTTCAGCGCCTCATACAGGCTGCAGTCCTTTGCGCCGCTTCGGATAATGGCGGCCTCTTCTTCCGAGAAGCCTCCGAACAGGGATTTCATGACTCCGAACAGGGGGATGTCCTGGCTGGGATTGTCCAGCACCCGCAATAGCTGCAGCAGCTCCTGGACCTCCGTGGCCGCAAAATATCCGGTCTTGGAAGTAATGTATACGGGAATCCCCTCTCCCTCCAGCACCTCTTTGAATTCCTCGTCCCAGCCGCTGTTGGTGCGAAGCAGGATCACCATATCGCTGTACCGGGCAGGGCGCAGGATGCCGGTCTCTCTGTCCGTTACGAAAAAGCGGCCGCGCAGCTCCTTGATCCTGCGGGCGATCATCAGGCTCTCCGCCTGCTTCTCTCCCAGTTCCTCCTCCCTGCCCGGCTTCTCCGCCAGCAGCAGCTCGCTGCCGCAGTCCGCGCTGTCCGGATAGGCTGCCCCGGGGTAGAGCGCCGCCCTCTCATCATAGGGAATCCCCCCCACGGTCTCGCTCATCAAACGGCCGAATACATCATTCACGGCGTCCACCACCTGCAGGCGGCTGCGGAAGTTCTTCGCAAGGTCGATCCTCAGGCAGCTCTCCTCAGGCGCCCTGCCTGCAGCCATACCTGTCCCCATGTCCTCCTGCCAGCCCGGATAGCTGTTGTACTTCTCCAAAAACAGCTCCGGCCTTGCCAGGCGGAACTTATAGATACTCTGTTTCACGTCCCCCACCATGAAGCGGTTGAACCGACCGTCCTCTTCGCCGGATACGGCTTTCAGCAGGTATTCCTGCACCAGGTTGCTGTCCTGATACTCATCCGTCAATATCTCAACGAAATGCTGTCTGTATTCCAGAGCTACGGCGCTGGGCCGCGCCTCTTCCCCCTCCCCGTCCAGCAGAATTCCCAGGGCGAAATGCTCCATGTCGGAAAAATCTATGACTTTTTTTTCCTGCTTCTTTTCCTGCATCCGCCTGTCAAAGTCCAGTACCAGATCAATCAGAGTGCCCACGGGGCCCGCGCAGGCGCTGCCCTGCCTGGCTGCCAGCTCCAGGGAGGTGGCAAAGTACCGCTCTTCGATATTCCTGACACTGTCCTTTACGGCCGCCCGCATCTGCTTTGCCAGCTCTCTCTTTATGGGTGAGACGCTGTCGTCTTTCTTGGCGGGCAGTCTGCCGAAGCTTACGGCAGGCAGCTTTACCCCATACTCCTCCAGGGACCTGCAGGAAAGGAGACTTTCCAGCTGCTCCAGCTCTCCGTCCACCAGTTCTCCGTACATATAAGGGCCGTCCGGCTCCTGGCACAGGGCCTGCACCCGCTCCATCTTCTCAACGCATCCTGCCAGCAGGCAGCGCAGGTGCGCAAGCAGCCAGCCTCCATAGGGGCTTTCGCACAGCGCTTCCACTGTGCCGGCGCCATAGTCTCCTTTCCTCTCCGCAAGCCACTTGGCAGGCCAGGGAAAGCTGGCCGCATACCGGGACAGATTCAAAATATGCTGCTCCAAAACGCTCTCCCGCCCCCCGGTGCAGAAATATTCCACGCAGTAGTGAAACGCTTCGTCTCCGGAGGCATGGGCAGCCTCCATCAGCTCCTCCAGCACTTCCCGCTGCATCAGCCGCACTTCTCCCTCATCGGCAATGCGGAAAGCAGGATCCAGGCCGATTTCGTTAAAATGGTTCCGCAGCAGGAACAGGCAGAAGCTGTCGATGGTAGTGATCTGGGCATTGTGCAGAAGTGTGGACTGGCGCTGGATATGCGCGGATTCCGGATTCCCGGCAAGCCGCTTTGAAATGCCCGCCGCAATGCGCTCCCGCATTTCCGCCGCCGCCGCGTTGGTAAAGGTCACCACCAGCAGACGATCTATGTCCACGGGATTCCTCTCGTCACAGACCATCCGCACGATGCGCTCCACCAGCACGGCAGTCTTACCGCTGCCCGCCGCTGCGGACACCAATATATTCCGGCCATGCAGTTCGATGGCCATACTCTGTTCTTTGGTAAATGTCACTGCCATAGCTTTTACGTCCTTTTCTCAGATTCCATGCTGCCGGTCATCAGACTTTGTATAAAGCCCTGGCCTGCCGGTACTCCGTCACGGTCTTGCCTGCCATTTTTCGCGTTCCTCTTGAATCCGTTTCCAGTGAAAAACGGCAGAAATGCCATTCAACCTTAGATACAAAAGATCTTCAGATAATGTCTTTGATTTATGATACTATGGTAATCCATTCTCCGAATGTTGTCAAGTTTTTTGCTGCAGTTGTGGTCATAAACCGCAAGAGCGCGCAGCGTTAAACGAAGATAATGATAAAATAAAGATATTCCGCCTGCTGCGGAATTTACAGAAAAGTCCAAGCGAAGTCAGGATACACGAGGCAGAAGACGAGGGCGGTAGTACCTATAATTTCAATACAGTAATCGGCAAGTGGAAAGCGGCCTGGAACAACTGCTTCAAAGAACCGGGATTTCTGATGTCTGCGGATGGCTTAGAAAGCAGTACAAAAATCTGAGAACAGAGAATTTTGACGCATTCCTGGACTTTATCAACCTTGAAAAATGAGGGGCGAACAGCCCCTCATTTTTTCGTCTATTCCGCATCACCCTCCCAGGACGGCTCCTTAGGGCTTTCCTCCTGGGTGCTGACCGTATCCAGGGCCCCTGCCACCAGCTTGATCATCTCCCAGATAGAGCGGAAATACACGGTCTTATTTTTCTCCATCCAGGTAATGCGTCCCTGCCAGCTACTGTTCTGGCGGTGCTGAACACGAATGATGAATGTCCCCAGATCACCGTGTCTGCTCAACAGTTCTTCGTCTTTCATGATCCTCATCCTTTCCTGTCTGATTTCCGCGGGCCGCTCCTGCTCCGCAAATGTGCGGCTGTTGGTGGTAGGATGGGGGAAGTTTAAGGCGTCATAGATCCCCTCCAGATGAAATATCGCCTCATCTATGGTGGAGAACGACAAAGCCTCCCTTGCATAGCCATGATAGAGCCGTCCTCCCAGATGCTCATTCTCCACAGAGTCTATGCACAATACTACGCCGTTGGGCGTCCCCATATACCACTGCGTCTTTTCCATATCCTAACCTAACCTTTATCCCTGTCCGGGAACTGCCTTTCCCCTGTTCGGCAGACAGACCACGCTGTTCACGTAATACTGTACACCTGTGCGCTGTCTGCCGATTATAAAATGGTAATTGATCCGCCGTTGGATGACCCCGCAGTTTTCCCTTGTGGTATTCACCAGCAGCACCAGATACTGGCCCTTGCCGTATCTGCACACCGAGTCGCTGTGCCGCACGGAACGCTGAATGGCATCCCCCAGTCTCTGGGTCAGCTCCTCCAGCACACTTCCCTCTTTCATAGGGTTCCCTTTGCTGTCCACCACCATGCACAGCATCAGGTACACGGACTGGCCGCCCCGCTCCATCATCCGCTCCACCATGCGGTAGATCCCCTGAAACACCGGATAGGTGCACATATAACCGCCCTGCACTATTTCCGCGTCCTCAGAAAGCTTTCGCTGAATGTCATCCAGCGCATCGCACTGATGCTCCATCTGGGTCCCCAGCTTGTTGAAGAGCTCCATCATCCGGGCGGAGGGCCTAAGCCCCTGCTCCTGAAAATAAAACCCAACGGTATCGTCATACAGCCTCCTGGCATCCTCATACCGCCCCATGGCCACCAGGGCCTCCATGGTGACGGTCTCCCAGTCCGAAAGAGGACTGATGGCGGCGGCATAGATCCCCAGCTCCTCCATCTGCAGAAAATCCTGGCTCTCCCGCATCAGTGCCGCGGCCCGCTCCACGCAGGCGCAGAACATTGCCCGGTACCGCTTGGCCTCATGGGCGATCCATACCGTAGCCGTCTGCTGGGCCAGAAACTCGCCTGTATAGAGATGGCAGGCCTCCAGGTACAGCCCCAGCTTTTTCTCCGGATCTTCCTCCGCCTCCGCCTGTCGGAAGCGCTGCTCGAATTCCTCCGCATCCTCTCTTACAGGCACCTGGGAATTCCAGTAGCAGATCCCTTTCTTCTGTTCAATATAGTTCACATCCGGCAGACCTGCGGCCTTTAACTTCTTCTTCGCATTGTATATCACGCTCCGGGTGGCGTGGTGGATATCCTGTATGTCCCGGTCCTCGAACAGAACCCGCTCCACCATATCCCGGCTGACGCCCTCTTTCCTGTGATGCAGTAAAAGCTCACACAGATAGTTGAACTGGGACTCGCTGGATTTCGCGTTGCTGGCGATGAGCTTTCCTCCCCAGCTGATCGAAAATCCCCCGAACATCTGCACCTGCAGACATATTCCCTCCGTATTCCCCCTCTTTTCCATTCTGCTTCCCCATTCTCTGTCTATTCTGGCTCCGCCGTCAGCGGCCTTTTTCACTTTCCCTCCAGCGGAATTCCTCCCGCGCTGTCCGCGGGTATCAGCTTTCCATGCAGTACGTTCCTGGCATTGTCGAACACATAGGCACAGGTGGAAAGCACTACATACCGCGCCCGGCCGTCCAAATCCACCCGGGCCTGAAAGCCTGACTGCTCCGCGCACCCTGCCAGATACCGGTCCAGATCCTCCCCGGGGCCCTGGAATACCGTATAGGTGCGGGAGTAAGCCGAGGTGGTGTAGGCGCTGAACAGATCAATGCGGTAATCCCGGTCCGGCGTCAGCAGCCACATGACAGGGTGCTCCTCATAGAACGCCTGCTCTTCCCACTCCGAAAGCGCCGCGAACATAGAGCCGTTCTTCATATGATGTCCGTAAATGATGGTATTGGAATCCTGAAAATCCCCTCTGTTCAGCTCCTCCACGAAAATCGAACCGGCCATATTGTAGGAGCCGTCATAGCTGTGGCGCAGATACTGGTCATTATCCTTTCCCTGGAGCACCGGATAATTGATGGACGTGCCCTCGCAGTAGATCCAGCCCACGATATCCCCGTTGATCTCCCGAAGCCCCGCAAAGTCCACGGTCAGGGGCGCGGTCAGGCTCTCTGTGTCCCCTGCCGCATCCGCTGTCCCCCCGCTTCCGCTCCCGGCGGATTCTTCCCGGTTTCCTCCCCCCGCTCCCACCGGCGCGGCCCCGATGAACCGGTCTGCCATGTCCTTATAAAGTTCGTCGTTTTTCCGGTACTGAAAATATGTCATAGCGATATATGTAATTGAAAAGGTAAATACCCCTGCCAGCAGGATCGCCATGATCCTGCGAATCCATTTTCCCATGGTCTCACCGCCTTATATGGGCCCTGTCCGCTATCCGTGTCACATCCAAGCTCCCCTGTTCCCTCATCCGGCCCGGCTCCGCAGCCGTCCGGCCAGCAGATTCAAAAGGGCTCCGCACCCGGCGAAGCAGGCCGCATATATCTTGCCGGAAGAACTGGTATACAAAAACAGGAAAGACCCCAGCAAAGGAATATGCCGGGATACCCTTCCGATCAGATCTTCATATCCCGCGGCATACAGATCCGCCTCCGCATTGGCGTCTCCCTTGGTCACGAACTCTCCCTCGCCGGCCCGGTTCTCCACCACCCGGTGCACCACCACAGAACCGCCGCTTCGAAAAGCGATCACGTCCCCGGCCCCGATCTCCTTTGGCGCCGCTGACTCCACATATACCGCGCTCCCCACAGGAATCTCCGGTTCCATGCTGCCGCTGACTACATTATATACTTCATTCCCCGCAGCCCGGGCCAATACCACCGGCAGACAGGAAATCACCACCAACAGCAGCATCAGGGTTCCGAATATAGTGCAGAGGGCGGGAATCCATTTCCCGCCCCCACGACAAGTTCCGCGTTCCTCAGATGTCCGGCTACTCTGCATCATCCTCTTTGTTCTCTTTCTTTCTGTGCGCAATCAGGAACCATACCACCGCGCCTACAGCCATTACCATACAGGCGGCAATACCTGCTTTTGCCGCTATGGGCAAAGCCGCCAGAGGCGTTGCGAAATCCTCGATAGTGGCATCCAGTCCGTGACCGTCCCCATCCTCGTCAGGTCCGGGGGCCATAGGCGTAGGCTCCTCATCCAGATTCACGAAATCTTCGGGTTCTTCCGGCTCTGCCTCGGGTACCGGTTCATCGGGAATATCCTCCACAACGGGTTCCACCGGTGTCTCAGGCTCTTCGGGGGGCACTACCACAACGGGAGCTTCCCCTTCCGGCTCCTCTTCCTGCGCCGGTCCCGGCACCACTACCGTAGTGGTATTGGTCACGGTCTGGGTAGTGGTATTGACCACTTCCGGAAGCGGTGTGTATACAAAGTTGAACACGTTCTCCGCCTCGTTCTCCGTCAGGGTCTTACCTAAGTTGTAAGCGTAAGGCTGATAGCCCTCCACATACCGGTAAGCCACCACGGCAAAGTCCCCCACCTTGCCCGAGTATCTCTGAGAGGGAAACAGTGTGTTCCCCTGCTGGTCTACGTAATTAACCGTGTAGTACGCCATGCTGCCCCGCACGCCGTAGGACACCACGTAATCCTTATCCTCCGTCACCGCGTCCGTGCCTACGTTGATCTCCGCGCCGCTCTCCCGCACGCCCTGTACATAGTACTTGGAAACTCCCGTCTCCGGGTCTGCTTTCAGGGAAACCGTCTCCGCAGTGCCGTCCACCACATTTGCGTTGAAATTGATTCTGTCTCCGTAATTCAGGCCGCTGATCTCCAGATAAGCGCCGCCGTCCTTAATCTCCACAGAAGCGCTGCCCGGCGCTTCCACCACGGAAGTGCTCTCGATAACGCCCTGGGCTCCCGCGTAGAGCCTTACGGTATAGGTATAGTCAGCCTTTGCCGTCGCCGAAGATATCATGGACAGACCAAGGGCCAGACACAGGGTGAGAACCGTCCCGGCCCCTCGCTGCCGCTTCCTCTCTTTGATACCGAAGACGGCAAGGATGAGAAGCAGGATGCCGCTGATGCCGGCTGCGATGAAGAAAGGCGTCAGATTCGTATCGTCGCTGGTGCGCACCACAGTGCCGTTCCTCTGGCCGCCGGTTCCGTCCGCGCCCTCCCCGCCCGTACCGGGATTCGTGTCGTCCACCACTTCCACGGTCTCGTTCCGGGTCACGGTCTGAGTCACGTTCCGGATGGTGGTGGTATCGGTGTCCACTGCGAAATTCATCTGCAGATTGGCCGCGGTGCCCTGATAGCTGTTGCCCTGGGTCTCGCCGTCTAAGCCCACCTGAAGCCTGACGATTCCCTGCTTTCCGGACTCCAATGTCTCCAGGTAAATATACTCCTCCAGACCGCTGGTAGCGCCCTTTAAGCCCACCCTGCCGTCCACCGTGGCGCCGGTTCCGCCGATGGCAGTGCTGCGGAACAGGTCCGTGGTGCTTCCGTCGGAAGCCGTATAAGTCAGGATATATTCATAAGCGCCGCCGCTTGCGTTGCTTCCCTCGGTGTCCTCCAGGGAGTTCATGACCTCGTTGGTCATATAATAGTTGGCCGCCTGGCCGCTGGTATTGTTTACCTTGATCTCGATGACGATCTCATCGCCCGGCTGCATGGCCCCCACCGCCGCGTTCAGGTCTGTGGTGCCGTTGCTGTCCAGCTTGTTCTCCTCCGTGAAAGTCACACTTCCCTCCACCGCTGACGTCTCGGCATGAACCCTTACAGGCGCAGAGAGCATCATCATGGCAAGCGCTATCGCAAATATCTTCTTTCCCATTGTCTCTCCCTCCTTAATCCAGGCTTAATGTGCCGTCTTCCGCCACGGTGACCTTGCGTCCCCATGCGCTGAGGATGGCATCCTCCGCATTGTGGTCCTGCACCGCGTCCACTTTCACATCCAGACAGAATTCATAATCATTGTACACATAGGTAATCCGGAAAGAGCCGGGCTTCCCCTCCACGGGCATCTTCTCTGTCACTTTGGCCACAGCGCCGTCGATGGCCAGATGATCCGTGAACAGGCTGCTCTCTCCTGCCGCCGCCCCGGTCTCTTCGCTGGCGGCCTGTATGGGTCTGCTGTAGTACAGAACCATACGCTCCGGCGTGGAAGCCGTATCGTCAAAGAGCCATCCGTTTCCTGCCAAAGCGGTCTTTGCGGCGTCGGCGCCGTCAAGCTTTGTGCCGTTTAACCACAACTGGATCAGCTCCGGGGAGAGATCCTGTGCCTTTTTCTCTTTTCCGTCCGCCGCAGGCTCCATCCAGTACTTGTGAATATTCACCCGCACATACTGATCAATGCTGCCTGTATTGCGGACCTTTAATTCCTCTGTGTAATGCTTTCCCGGCTTCAGGGCTTCCCTGACACCGTCCGTCTCCGGAAGCATATCTGCCAGAAGCGCCCCCGTGGTCAAGGCTCCGTTCTCCACCAGCCCTACGCCGATCTCCGACATCTCGATGTCAGAGGTATAAGTCTCCGAGAAGAACGTCAGCGCCGCCCTTGCTCCCCCGACGGAGCTGAACAAAAGCAATCCCACCGCCAGAGCAAAGGCTGCAACCGTCACTATGGGAGATGCCAGAATCTTCCTTATCTTCTTCATGAGTTGCCTCCTTTCTCAGCTTCCCCGGCGCCCTTTTCCTCCAGCGCCAGATCCCAGTCCGCGAAAGGCTCACCGGCAGCGTCATACTGAACCGGCGTGGTCTCGTAGACCACCGCTATATTAAATTCATCCGCATCCGTATTCTCCGGAATACCCTTTACCATGACTTTCAAAGGCGATGTCGTCTCTCCCGCCGCGACTATATTGTTATAATAAAAATATCCGTCTGCCTGAGCCGTCCCCCAGCCCTCGCCCTCATAGGCAAGATACTCCGCATACCGGGAGCCGCTGTATACCCTTGCCCTGACATATACGTCTCCGCCTGCCGTGTTGGTGACCGTGACATTTTTGACCCAATCCTCGAAGTTAAAGCCCTCCTCCACATTTGTCACCTCATCCGCCAGGCTTAAGGCATGACCGCCGGAGGCATTGGTATTGGTGGTAAAATATGCCCAGGCGTTTCCCGCATCGGATGCCAGGACCATGCATACTGCAAGGGCAGAAGCCGCTATGATCGGAACTATCTTTTTCTTTCTCATCTCATCCACCCCTTTCAGTTCTCTGCGTCAGCGCCTGCGTTTACGATATTCCTCCGGATTCCGTTTGCATCGGCATAAGTCTGCTCCAGCGTCCATCCGCCGTCCTCTCCTTTGTCGAAAGCATTTACCACGGAACCGCCGCCGTTGCCAGAGCCGTCATAGGCGTTTGTAAAGCTTACGATTACCGTACTCCCCGCATTGACCGTGGTCTCCTGATCCCCGTCTCCGATCCGGATATTCCCGGCCGGGATGCCGTAAATCGTGATGCTGTCCGTTCCCGCCGCAGCGTTTACGTCGGCTGCCGCCCCCGCCGTATTGGGTCTGGCCGAAGCGCCGGCCGTGCCTGTCTGCTGATACACCGGACCGGAATCCACCTCCGTGACCACCACATCCGCTCCCGCGGGAATCTTCTCTATCAAAGCCGAACCCTGTCCCGCAGCGTCAAAGCTCACCGGAATGATGTTGCTGTACACAGACGCTCCGTCCCTTACAGCCTCCACGGAAAACAGGAAAGTCACCGCCGCCCCCTCTTTGAAATCCGTCAGGTTCTTCACGATCTCCAGGGAAGCGTATCTGTCCGTCTTCTCATATTTATCCTGAAGTATTACATTTACGTTATACACCCAGGGATATGTCCAGGGATTCTCGCCCATGGTGGCAGCATCCGTATTGGGCGTCAGCCCCGGCAGCGTCACCAGCATTGCCTGGAATGTATAGACCTCCGTGTCCGAATAGGCCATAGTGGCCACATAGCTTCTGTCCGAATGCTCCGGGTCGTCGGTCTTTATGGTCTCCGAGAGATACTCGGCAGGAGCAGCCAGACCGCTTCCTCTGGCTATCACCAGATAAAGGCCCGTATCCAGATCGGTGAAAGTCACATCCCGGGCCTGCCCCTCCGCGAAAGGCACATCCTTTGTCTCCACGAAGCCCTGAGCCGCCGTCTCTCCCAGGATCAGCCTGGCCGTGTCGCTGGCCAGCTCCATGGTGTTCTCCGCGGTCGCCCCGCCCTCCAACAGCAGCAGATCATTGGCCCTGGCGATGACCCCATCCGCTCCCGGCAGGGAATCCTGCGACGGTACATAGCGGTAGCCGTCATGCCCTTGGGTTGCCTCCAGCCCCGCCACCTTATACAGATCAAAGCTCGCAGCTGCCTGGAACCCCTCGCCCACTTCAATCGTCAACAGACATTTCCGATCCGGATCCAGTACCCTGGCCGCCTGTTCCTCCGCCGCCTGACCTGTCAGAGGCAGAGCCAATATGGCGGCAAACAGCGCCAGCATCCGTACCCATTTCTTCTTCATTTTCATAGATGACTCCTCCATCATAAAGCCTTTCTATACCATTTAACCGCTTCCGGATCCGGCCTGCGCGTCCTACCGGCTCCGTCTGCGGAACAACAGCCATATCACCACTGCCAGCACCAGCGGCACCGCCACCACCAGCACGGCCGTCACTGCGGACATTCCGCTTTCCTGCGCCGTCTGCACCTCCACGGGTTCCTGCACCTCCTGCTCTTCCTCCGGAAGATTCTCGATGCGTGTCCCCCGCACCAGCAGCCTGTGGGTATTCACTCCGTAAGGCGTGCAGGTCACCAGCGTACAGTAATCCTCCCCCCGGGCCAGGTTCAGCGCCTCCATTTCCTCCGGCAGTACCGTAAGGATCTGGTCCACTTCATATGTCAATGTCTCTCCCAGAATCTTCAGGAGGAAAATGTCCCCCTCCTCTATCTGGTCCAGATTCGTAAAAAGTTTTGCCGAGGGCAGTCCTCTGTGTCCGGACACCACGCAGTGGGTGCCCTCGCCCCCTACCGGAAGCGATGTGCCCTCCAGATGCCCTATGGCGATCTGCAATACATCCTCCTCCGTGCCGTGATAGACGGGGAGGGAGCAATTGATAGACGGTATCTCGATAGAGCCCATGATGCCGTTGCCTGCTATATTTAACAGGGACTCGTATTCCGCCCTGTCCTGGTCGGAGAAAGTATAACGATCTCCTTTGGTCCAGAGAGCCTCGTTGTACTTATGGGCGGCTGCCCATATCTCGTCGTAAGTCTCTTCATCCAGCTCTGCCACCGCCTCCTCATAGCTGCTGATCAGCTGGGACTGCCTGTAGGCGTTCCATTTGTCGGACACCGTGGGATAGAGCAGGATTCCCAGCCCTACCAGGAACAGGAGGCCGAATATGATTCCCGTAAGCTTTCTCTTCATGACTTCTCCTCCGGACTGTCCAGATCAATCCAGTCCGCCTCACTGCCTGACGCGTCGGTCTCCGGCCTGGAAGCCGGGAGCTCTGCCGCGGCATGCTTCCCGCTTTTTGGCGCTGCGGACAGGGCTTTCTTTCCTACGACAGACGCGGCGCGGCTGCGCCGCCTCCTGTCAAGCAGATAAAGAAGAAAGATGAAAACTGCGGTAGCTGACAGGCCAATGATGACCCACAGCAGGTAATTGGTATGCAGGCTGGGAGGCATGGCCGTGGGCACACTCTCTTCCACCACCTCGGGCTCGTAAGCCACCCTGTGTCCCCGCACCAGCAGCCTGTGACTGTTCACACCGTAGGGGGTACAGGTCAGAAGCGTCACCAGATCCTCGCCCTTTACCACAGCCAGAGCCTCCGTCTCCTGAGGCTCCACCACCGTGGTCTGATCCACCTGATAGCAGAGGATATCGTCCAGGATATAGAGCAGGAAATAGTCCCCCTCCTCCAATCGGTCCAGATCCGTGAAAAGTGTGGCGCTGGGCAGGCCTCTGTGGGCCGACAGCACCGCGTGGGTATCCTCACCCCCTACCGGGAGAGAACTCCCCTCCAGATGCCCCGCTGCCGTCTGCAGCACTTCGTCGCTGGTAGTGTGATAGATGGGAATCTTGACATCAATCTTCGGAATCTCCACGTATCCCATGATTCCGTTGCCTGTCAGGTTCAGGCATGCCATGTATTCGCTGTTCTCCTCCGTGGCTTCCGCTATGGCGAAAGAATCGGGGAGAATGTAGGGAATCAGGGAGTCGTTGAAACTATGGGCCCTGGCCCACTGGGCTTCGTAATCAATGCCGCCGGACTCTTCCATCTGGGAGATTTCCGTGTCATAGCTGCTGATCAGTTGAGACTGTCTGTAGTCATTCCATTTGTTTGCCACTAAAGGGTACAGCAGCAGGGACAGACCGGCCAGAAACAATATGGGTATTATGATGTATGTGGCTAGTTTCTTCATCCGGGCTCTCCTTGCTGTTGTGATTCCTTTCTTATTTTGTCGGAATAAATCAGGTTATGATTTTATGGAAGCCGCAGGCGGGCTGTGCCGCCCGCGGCTTTCATATCCTTGCATTCCGTCAGCTTATGTCTTTTGCTTCCGTGTCATCCTGCGAAGATTACTTCGTGGATTTCTTGCGGGTTGCGAAGAACAGGCCGGCTGCTACTACCATGATGGCGCATCCGCCGATGGTGAAGATCGTGGTACCGATGCCACCGGTGCTGGGCAGGGCGCTGAGCTTGGTATTCTTGATGGCCTCACCACCGTTAACAGTAAAGTTAGTTGCAGTATTTCTGGTCACCAATACACCATCTTCCAGGGTAGGAACTCCCTCTTTAACTGTTGCACCTGTCAACTGACGTACAGTATCATCCAAGCTATATCCATCGGGAGCCTGTGTCTCTACCATCCAGTAGTTCTTTTCAGCATCCAGTCCCACAAATTCAGCGCTTGCTTCCGTTCCATCAGCATTCAGAACAGTAGTAACAGTTCCAAACTCCTTGACATAGGTCACTGTGGTTCCTTCTTCAACGTCAGCTTTCTCTACAATCTTACCGTCTACAAGCATATGTGTTGCTGTTTGCTCTGAGGTCTTCTCGTAAAGTGCGAATGTAGCACCTGCCAATGCGATAGGAGTCTCATCATCGCAGATCTTGCTGAATTCAACTTTAACTTTTGGAGTGATAACTTTTGCTGTCGTCGTTGTCTCCTTACCACCAGTTGCAGAGCTAAACTTAGAAGTAACATTGTTTTCCAAAGGATTTTCTCCCTCGGCAACTACGACGTTATATTTAACTTCTACTTCTTTAGACGCATTGGCAATGTTATATTTAAATGTAACGGTAAACCCATCCTTAGCCTCATTTACAACAATTGTGACATCATTAGCTGTTGCTTTCTCGCCACCAATCTTTACTTCCGGAATTCCCTGAATTGTTCCGCCGGATACAGTATCAGTAATAACAAATGAGGGATGTTCAATTGTCTGAGCCAGATACGGATACTGTGTTGTTACAGTATAAGGAACCACGTCGCCGGCTGAAACGGAATGATGGCTATCTCCCTCCAAAGCAGTAATCTCTTTCTCTACCTGGTTAGGAGCACCCTTTGCTACCACATTTGTATCTACTGCAGCAGTATTATTGTTATTCCATGCTACATATGCCAGCATACGAGTAAACGTATAACCTGTCTTCTGTACTTCAATTACATATAAGCCAGGGGTAACATTAGCAATTTCTGCACTTGTAACCTCAGCGCCTTCTGCGGCCTGATTTAGGGTAGCAATTCCGTCCAGTGTGATATTTGCAATTGCTTTTGCCACAATATCATTGCTGTTGATTGTTCCAGCTTCCGCATTGACATTTCCACCACCTACAGCTACCAACTGCTCAAGTGTAACATTATTTGATAAGTTTACACTTTCCGCCAAGGACCAGCCAATCGGTGTTGTGGGAGCCGCTACTGCAATCTGCTTATAAGTAACTGTAGCCTCTAACGGAACATTCGTAACAGTAATTTTTGCTCCTGCAGGCGAAGCTGAAGCTTCCGGCACTTCCTCAGCAGCGAACACGGTCAGGGACATTCCCAGAACCATTGCCATGGCCAATACCATAGCTAAAATCTTTTTCATCTTCTTCATTTTCTCTTTCCTTTCTTTTTTGGGCCAATGCCCGTTTTTGAAACTTTGTTTCCGGGTACCGGCATTGCATGACAGGTTTTAACTTGTTCCTGCTTTGTGCCGGTACGCCGAGGTTTCCTTTTGACTGTGCGGTCCGGTGGGCCGCCAAAAACTCAACATTTTCTTAGGCTCTCCGACACCCCCTCACTTTCTTACTTTTGTTTCTATATAAGATCAGTGCGCCTGCCATCATCAGCAAGGTTCCACCAATCGAATACCAATAGATTCCTTTGCCGCCCGTGGACGGGAGGGCGTAGGCCGGGGTGTTGTAGAACGTATAGGTTAGTTTCTTCCCGTCTTCACTAGTCTCGGTGGGGTTCACTTCTACAATTTGTGTGTTATCCGGCCCTAGCGGCTTGGTGATTTTGATGCCAGTATTGCTTAACACAACTGTCCAGGTTTCTTCACTGATTATATAACCAGCTGGAGCATTGGTTTCCTGCAATGTATAGGTTCCTTTGGGAATATCCTTGCTGTCAACTACTTCTGATTGCCCAGCTTCTTTCTCTTTGCTCCAGACAATCTTACCTGCACTATCGGATTCTCCAATGTATGTCACTGCCGTACTGCCATCAGTGGGAACAGATGTCAGTGTAAACTTTGCACCTTTCACGGCCAATGCCTCAGAGCTTGTGCTTTTCTTTACAATCTCCCATTGGTATTGACCAACTGGTTTGTTTGTTACCTGCACGGTTGCCCCTTGGCCCAGCTTAATCCTACCAATTGCTTTTATTTTGCCATCTTGATCTGTGGGCTTTTCAGACTCCTCACTTTCTGAATATGAATCACCAGCAGTTTGTTCTATATCAGGTGTCCCATAAAGCTGAAAGTCTAAGTCTAACTCTTCCACCGCATAACCTGTACCTGCTACCACCTTGCCGGTCTCTACTGTGTACCCGGCCGGAATCATTACAATGCCATCGGTGATTGTGCCGCACAATGTCGGTGTAGTTCCCTGTTCGGCAAGGATCTGCTTACCATCCCCATCGATACTATATTTATAGTAATATTTTATCGTGGGTGATTTCTCATCATTTGGATTACTGAGTACCTCTTTGAACAGGTAATAGTCACCAGAATAAGGCTGCAGTTTTTCAGTCTTCGTCTCTTCCATCCAAATCTTCATTTTGAAAGGTTCGGTGTTGTCTGTAGCGCCTACCATAACTTTCTTCACAAAAAGCGGTTGGCTATTCTTTTCAGAGCAGTCATTGGTGAAGACTACATATTTCCTGTTTCCGACTGTCTCTTTTGTAGTCGATAAAGTAATCTTGCCGTCATTATTCTCAGCACTGTCAATTACATTATCTTGCTTATTGCTGTCATACGCTGTATAAGACGAGCCATTAACTATGATATCTTTATACCGCTCCTCCTCTACGCCAAGCTCCTCTACATAATACTTTCTGTCGTATGCCAAATCTTTAAAGGATGCCGTCTGGCCTGGTTTGAGTGTAAAGACTCCATTGCTGTCAAACGTTAGCGCCTCACCTTCACCCGAAGTATTGTTTGCTACTGTGGCATTTGTTGTTATCTTTTCATAGACCTCATTTCTGTTCCCGTCTATTACATATTGATCATCAGTTCCCTCTACTAGCTTCTGTGCCCATAACTGGAACTGGAAATCAACATTTGCATATTTCGGGTCAGAACTCTTGAGCTGCTTGGTAACCTGTACTGTGTCCTTTGGAATGGGCGGGATGTTCATCTTTATATGCAAGGTAGATGCTCCTGCGCCTCGCTCCATATAGAACATTTTCAAGGTGTGTCCGGTGAAGTCGGCAAAGGTACCACTTGCTGTAAAGAAATCCCCTTTTTTGCTTTCATCCCAAACTTCTCCATTTGGAAGTATGCCGGCCTTCTGAAACTTACTACTAATTTTCCCATCGTCCTGACCATTAACCTTTATCTCGCCATTCGCAAAGTTAATAGAACCAGAACAATTAAAGTGGACACCTCCCAAATCCAGCACCAACACATCGTCAATGAAAATCCATAAATCGTCATCTCCGTTAAATTCATACACCATTGGAGATTTTGTATTACTTTCCTTTGCATCTACCATACCACCTGTCGGCTGTATAAATGATGCTTCCATATACATTCCGAAATAGTAACTTGGATTTGGTATCAAGTATAAAGGTTTTTTTAATTGGGTATCTTTATACTCAACAAGGTCACAATGCTTGTCAATATCATTATAGGGGAAGAAATTACCCTGCATGTATGCCTGCTGAAAATCCATAGTCGCTTTCGGCGTTCCTAAAACATCATACAATATAAAATTGCCATTCTTCAGATATGCGTAGTTTTCTGTACTATCATACTCATAATACCCAGTAGTCTGATAAGTATTTTTTCGGAATAAATGATTTACTTCCTCCCCTTCTGCAAATAACTCAGCAAGATTTGTTCCATTGTTGCTTAACACTGGATATCCATTTTCCAGTTTAAGCTTTACCAGTCCAGGGGTAGCGCCTGTTTCGGTTATTCCAAGACCATCCATCAAGCCGTTTGCACCATTACCCGGCTCGCCCGCAGCCGCATAAGTCCCTCTATGTTTGATCATTCTCATGATAACACCATCACCTGTATGGTCGACGGTTTCAATAGTAGGTAACCCATTTCCTTCATACAAGAAATAATACTTGGTATCTTCCGTATGTTCTTTGGGAGCTTGCAGAGAAACCACATACTCCAGTTTAGAATTCCAAGATATTAATGCCTCTAGCTTTTCACCAGCTTCCGGATTTGGCACTTCTTGTTTTTCACTTACAACTCTGGCTTCCTTAAACATGTATCGCTTATTCTTGCTGTCTGTTATTTTATAGTAGGCACTGTATGCACCAGCGCTACTACCTATTATTGAATCAGGATAAAAACCTTTCCCAAAGCTCGAAAGGTCTATATTATATAAATTCGTATTCTCTATCTCAATTTCTCTTCCGGTATCAGCATCCCAAAATACAATTTGTGCCGTATCTGTCATATTACCAGAGTCTATCCACGTAATCGTAAACGAGGAAAAGCTCTCTGTAATAAACTCCGCTTTCTGGATCTCCTGCTCTTCTGTAGCTTCCAATGACTGCACCTTATTTTCAGCCATCATATCCACTACCTGAGCTACCTCACCATTGTCATCCTCCTCCAGATGCATTACAGTAATGCTTAACTGGGGCTGAACCTCTGGTATTTCAGCAGCGTTATCTTCTTCTGGAGTTCCCAAATCTGTCTGCGCTTCATCCTGAGATGCCTCGTCACTACTGTCTGTCAGTGTCCTGTTCATCATATTCTCAGTCTGAGCAACCGAGTTCTCTGCATTTTCGCTATTGTCAGTGACGGAATTTTCCTGGTCCGCAGATGCATTTTCCATGGGTTCCACAGATTCCTGGCTTGTAGCCATATCTTCCTCTGTGCCGCTAGGTTGCTGGTCTGCTTCTGCATCCTTAGTTTTCTCCGCAAGCTCCTGCTTCACCAGCGCATAAGTCTCAGGATCGATTTCCACCACGGCCATGGGCTGTTTATATTCCATGGTCACTTTCACTTTGCCGTCAGGCTCGATCTCCACGCCGTCCTCTCCGATGAGGGAGATGTCATAGGCAAGGAAGCCCTCGATGCTATAGTTCTCGCCTGTAGCTTTCTCCATCAGCTTTCTGGCTACTTCCTGGTACTCCTGCGCTGTCTCGGCGTCGTCCGCTTTGATAGGGGTGATCGCAAGCGAGGTTCCCTCGGGGATGGCGTCCTTGTCGATGGCTGTGATCGTGATCTTCACATCGTCGTCCTCGTAAACGTATGGCTTGCTAGTGTCCCAGGTCCAGGTTATGGTAAAAACCGAGAAGCCTCCTGTCACGAATTCGGCATTCTGAATCTTCTGTTCCTCCGTGGTCTCCAGGGTCGTAACCTTATTCTCCTCCGCCATGTCGACAACGTTGACGCTGCCCTGGCTGTCCTCTTCCAGGTGCATCACTTTTACATTCAGCTCCGGCTCGGCAGCGGTGCCATCTTCGGAGGTCTCTCCCTCGGCATCGTATGCGTAAACGGCCGCATCCACCTCTGCGGGAATCTTTGCTTCCTTATAATTCATTGCGACTTTTACTTCGCCCTCGGGCTCGATCTTGTTGCCCTCTTCATCTATGAAAGAGATGTCATAGGCAAGGAAGCCTGCGATCTCATATTCTTTGCTTTCAGCCTGCTCCAGCAGCTTCTCGGCCACCTGCTGATACTGCTCTCCGGTTTCCTCGGAAGCCACCACAGGGATTACCTGCAATTTGGCGTTCTCGGGGATGGCGCCTTCCGTGAGGGCGCTGACCGTTATGATCACGTCGTCATCTTCGTATACATATTCTCCGGTCTCCGGGTTGATCTCTCCGATCCAGGCAATGGCTATGGTAGAACCCTCTGTAAGGGTCGTCTCCACTGTCTTGACCTGGGTGTCCTGAATGGGCATGGTCTCGGCGCCGGTGTCCGCATCCTTGACGGTATCCACCACAGCGTCCTGCCGAACCTCTGCCGTGCGGCCCTCGCCGGTGTCTTTCATATCGAACACGTCTACACTGTCGATCTGCACATCCTCGTCAGCGGTAATCTCCTCGGGCAGAGTGCCCTGGGTGAATTCCATCTTCACATTGACTTGGCCGTTCAGGCTGACTTCTTCGGTCTCATTATTTTCGTTTTCCGTATAGAAGCTGATATCGTAAGCCAGGAAATGTTTGACTTCTTTGGTCTCGTCGTCCTGTACGGAGGCGTCCAGCCCCTGCCGGATTTCATCGTACACAGTATTCAGGGCTTCGGCTGCGGCCTTTTCCTCTTCCGATTCCAGGTTCTCCAGGATCTCTGTCTCAGTCTTTACCACCGGGGTCACGGACAGCTCCGCACCTGCGGGGATGATCCCCTCTTCGGCGGCGCTGACGGTGATGGTGACATTGTCCACCTGGGCGGTGAGCTCCATGACAGGGGCATCCTTGAAGCATTCCTCAGTGTGCACATGTTCTACCAGCTCCGGCTTGCCGCAGGTCAGCTCGCCGTCGGTATAGCATTCCTCGCTGTGAGTATGCAGCTCCAGCTTGCCGCAGGCTGCTTCCTGAACGGTCTCATAGCATTCCTCGTCGTGGGTATGGGCACCCTCGCCCTCTTCCATACCGCAGGCCAGGCCCTCAACCTGTTCGTAACACTCATTTTCATGTGTATGCTCTTCCAATTCACAGACAAGCTTGCCGGTCTCTGCGCACTCGTTAATCCCTTCGCTCTGAGCGGAGGCATCGTTCTCAGCAGGCGCTTCACTCTGAGGCGCCGCGCTGTCCGGAGTGGTCTCCTGGCTCTGAGACGCTGCCTCATTGTCTTGGACCGATTCCTGTGCAGGAGCGGATTCTTCCACCGGCGTCTGATCCCGGACGGGCGCTTCACTCCCGGCAGGCGCTTCGCTCTCGGGCGCTCCCTCGCTCCCGGCAGGCGCTTCGCTCTCAGGCGCTCCCTCGCTCCCGGCAGGCGCTTCGCTCTCGGGCGTTCCCTCACTCCCGGCAGGCGCTTCGCTCTCGGGCGTTCCCTCGCTCCCGGCAGGCGCTTCGCTCTCGGGCGTTCCCTCACTCCCGGCAGGCGCTTCGCTCTCGGGCGCTCCCTCGTCCTCTGCTGGCGCTTCGCTCTCAGCGCTTTCCTCACTTTCAGAGGCCTCTGCGTCCTCTGCCACCGCCTCGTAGCACTCTTCTCCATGTGTATGCTCTTCCAACTCGCAGGCCAAATCGCCGCACACTAAGCCCTGGCAATCCTCTGTGTGCTGATGGCCTTCATTCTCTTCCAGTTCGCAGACCAGCTTCTGCACCTCGCTGTAGCAGGATTCATCATGCACATGGGCCTCTATCTCCGGGAGCTGGCATACCAGGTTCCCCTCGCTGTCATAGCAGGTCTCCTCGTCATGCTGATGGACGCAGAAATCCGCATATCCGCATACCAACTCTCCCGCCTCATTGTAGCAGCCATCTGTATGCACATGCTCTTCAAAAACGCAATCCAGCACTTTTTCACCGCTCAGGGCGCTTCCATGCCTTGTCAGCATGCCGAACGTACCGGAGGTGACTACCAGCGCCAGGCAAAGAACCGCTGCTATCCACCGTCTGGTGTTCCGCCTTTTACTTAAGAATTTTGCAGCTTGGTTAAATACTATATTTCCCATGTTGCTGTCTCCCTTCCTAAAATCTTCTATCTCAGTCTCTGTACTGTCAAAGAATATCTGTCTGTCTCATTTTAACGGTCCGATTTCCTTTACGGGCCAGATGCGCAGGAATACTTTTCCGATGATCTCACTGTCCCTGATACATCCGATGGCCGAGCTGCGGGAGTCTATGGACACGTTTCTGTGGTCTCCCAGCACGAAGCTCTCTCCCTCCGGCACCTGACAGGGCAATTCGATATCGCATCCCCCAAGCGCTTTTTGCTTTACATAGGGCTCTTCCAGTAGCTGGCCATTGACATATACGCTGCCGTCCGGGCCGATGTCTACGATATCTCCCTCCGTGGCTATGATGCGCTTTACCAGGATATCCTCCTCCTGATAGAACGCGATGATGTCTCCCTTTTCAAAAGAGGAGGTGCTGTATGCCACCACCAGGTCTGCTTCCCGGAGCGTATCCGCCATGGAGGTGCCGTCTATCCGCAGTATCTGCAGGAACAGAATGGCGATAAGCGCTGCGGCCGCGGCTACTGTAGCCAGCAGGCAGAGGGTGATGATCAGGAGCCTGAGATAATGATATCTCCTCTGTTCCTTTAAAAGCCTTGCCTCCACAATCTCCCGGGAGGGAATCCTGCTGTCAGCCCTGGCCATCTGTCGGTACCTCCCCGAAAGCTTCTGCCGACGGCTGTGCGGCCTCTGTCTCTGTCCGCTCTGCCGTCCGGGTTTCTTTCCCGGCTCTTCCGGGTGTCCTCGGGCTTTCGTCCTGCGGATGCCCCTCCGCCTCCTCCCGGAGGCTTTCGGCTGCCTGAAGCCTTACGTTCTCCAGATACCGATCTGCCGCGTCCTGTGCGGCTTCGAAGATACCGCTGAGCTTTAGGGCCGCTTCGGCAATGGAACCCGCCTCGTTCAGCTCTATGCGTCTGGATGTACGCTCCCGTTCCAGGGTATCGCGCAGGACTACTATCTGCGCGTCCTTTTCGTCCAGCCGGTTCTTCAGCCTCTCTATCTGCGCGTCTTTCTCATCCAGCCGCTCTTTTAAATGGGTCAGGCTCTTCTCCTGCTTGGTGATGCGGGCTGCCATGGCGGCTCCCCTGCGTTCCAGCCGTTCATCCTCCTGTATCTGCGAAAGCAGCAGTTCCAGCAAGTCCCGGCGTTTCAGTTTCGAAAATTCCTTTTCGGTCATGTTCTCCATGTTTTCCATAGCATCTCTCTTACAATCTCACGCCGAAATCACCAGTTATAAAAGGCTTCTCCGCCTTTGTTGTATTTACTATATCAAGTCAATGGTCAAGGAAAGCGTCAAAGATTTGGGTAAAAAGAGGTATTATAACATTTTTCTGTGTGTCTATGCTCTTCCATTCCGCAGTCAACCACTTTTAGTGGTTGGTCAGTTCACCAGGCCAATCTCTTCCAGCGGCCAGACCCGGAACATGATTTTCCCTACCACGCCGCTTTCGCTGATGCAGCCCACCGCAGTACTGCGGCTGTCGATGCTGGTAGCTCGGTGGTCTCCCATGACGAAGCATTTTCCGTCCGGTACCTGATAGGGCAGTTCGATGTCGCAGGTGCCCAGAGCTTTCTCCGCCACATAGGGCTCATTCAGCTGTTCGCCGTTCACATAGACATTACCCTCATCGTCGATATCCACCCAGTCTCCGGCAGCGGCAATGACGCGCTTTACCAGGATGTTATTATTATAGTAGAAAGCGATGACGTCTCCTGTCTTGAACCTGGAGTTGCTGATAGCTACGACGATGTCTCCGTCCTGGAGAGTTTCTGTCATGGATGTGCCGTTGATCTGCAGCACGGGCAGCAGCAGAACCGCTACCAGCACGGCGGCTGCGGCCACTACCAACAGAGAAAAGGCAGTGCTCCGCAGGACTTTGCCATAATTGCGCTTGTATTTTTCCTTTTTCAGCTCCGCTTCCAGCTGTTCCATGGTGGGAGCTTTTACGGGTTCTTTGGCTTCTTTGCTTTCCTCGCTCATTTCTGCTCCTCTATGTAATCCGTGTCATGGGTTTCCCGCACGCTGTCCAGATACCGGTTCACGGCCTTTTGGGCCGCTTTGAAAACGGCGTTCAGCTTTGCCGAGACTTCCTCCATGGGGGGGTCTCCCTCGAAGCCCAGGATCTCGCCCGAGCGGTAATGTTCTATCTCTGTAGTCAGCTCACGGATGCGCGCGTCCTTTTCATTGAGGCGGCCGATGAGCTTCTCTATCCGGGCATCCTTTTCATTCAGACGGGCTGTGAGCTTTTCTATCTGGGCATCCTTTTCGTCCAGGCGGGGTTTCAGCTTTTCTATCTGGGCGTCTTTTTCGTCCATCCGCCCAATGAAACGGGTTCTGGTATCTTTCAGGGCATTCAGCTGTTCTGTCGTTTCGTCCAGCTGAGCCTGCAGCTGGGCTGCCTCTCTTCCCTGGGCCAGCAGCAGTTCCAGCAGGTCCTGTCGGCGTAACTTGTGTAGCTGTTTTTCTGTCATTTTTGCTCCCTGCCTTTGCTCAGTATACTATCATATGAGAGAAATTTCAATATCTATCGGGAAGTTTCCGTCATTTATTATACTTTGTCTGTCATCGCCCGCTGCTATGTGGGTACAGCAAGGCTGATAATTATTATAGCAGGTAGAGCGTCTAAGAATGCGTCTAAGGTTGGAGAGTTGTTGGGTAGCGCTCCTCCATCCTCCTAAGCGCCTCCTCCCTGTCCATATCCTCCAGCTTTCGTTTCTCACAGCCGGGCATGGCGGGTTCGAAGCCGCAGACTTTTTTATAGGCGCAATAGGTGCAGGCCTCCTCGCTGCCCTTTTCGTAAGGGTTCAGAGAAATGGCACCGTCCAAAATCTCCCGGCCGATGGACGCAATCTTACGGCTTACATAGTCGGATACGATGCGTAGTTCCGGGCCGCTTAAGACGGAGGAACGGGCAGAGAAGCTGCCGTCTTTCTTCCGCTCCACGGGAATCACGTCGGATCTGTCCACCATCCGGGCGTCTAACAGCTCCACAATGCCGGGGGAGCTGTTCACCACGCCGTTCATACGCAGCTGTTTCGTGATCTGCTCGTTGATCTCCTCCTCGGTGAGCTCCACCGGAGTCTCCACGGCAGGATCGTCGATGCGGTAGTACAAAAGCGCGGCAGGCACCACCTCCTTGCCCCGGTGACGTTTCTCCTCCATCTCCGCGGCGGCGTTCATATATACCACCAGCTGGAGCTGGAGGCCGTAGTAGAGCGCCGCTAAGTCAAATCTCTTGTGGCCTGATTTATAATCAATGACCTTGACATATACGGCTTCCCCGTCCTGTGCCACGTCTATTCTGTCAATCCGCCCCTGAAGCCGCATTTTTTCCTGCTCTGACAGAGCTACGTTGACGCTTTCCAGGCGGTCGGCATGATGGAAAGACAGCTCAAAGGATTCCGGCACAAAGCGCCCCCGCTGCAGCTGCTTCTGGAGCGTCACAACGGTACGGGTCAGGATGCGGCACATGCGGGTGATGGCGTATTCGTTCCGGGCGCTGCTGTAGAGGACGGTGCTTCCGTATTCGGCAGCGTAACGCTCCAGGGCGTCCCGCACCTGGCTTTCCGCGAATTCCTGCGGAAAGTCAAACCAGGTATAGCCCTGGTTTTTAAGCCTGTCCGCGAACTGCTCCAGAACGGCATGGTACACATTTCCCATGTCCACGTTCTCAAACGAGAATTCCTGCCGCTCCTGCAGGGTCAGGCCGTACTGGAGAAAATGCCTGTAGGCGCAGGCGGCATAGGTTTCCAGCCGGGTAACGCTTGTTTCCAGCTCCATGCCGTAGAGAGCCCTTGCCACTGCCGCGGACAGGCCTGTGTCCTGATACCGCATAAAAGCAGCCTCCGTGAGGAAATCCCTCTTTTCCTTAAGCCCCTCTTCCCCATATGCCTGATAAACGGTGAAGAAATCTCTCTCTTCTTCCTCCGGGATAAGGCCCTGGGCATATTCCCGCAGCCCCCTGGCCAGATATCCCGCCCCCTCCTGTCCCGTTACGATCTGCTCCAGAATGCTTCTCTGCTGGGGGTACTCCACGGTCAGCCCGGGGAATATCTTTTTCACCACATCCACCAGATAGGCGGGACGGATGGACTTGCCGGCGCTGTTTACCTTGGAATAGCCCAGATACAGCCGCCTGGAGGGCTTGGTCATGTTTAAATAGAGATAGAATCTCTGGATATACATCTGCTGCCTGGGACTGGGGGCAAGCTCCAGATCCGATTCCCGCAGAAATTCCCTGTCCATATCCGATATGATGCCGCCCCTGGAGGCGCCTTTGGGAATATTGCCGTCGTTCACGCCCAGGAAAAAGAGGACTTTCACCTGCTGGAGCCTGGTGCGCTCCATGTCCCCCACCAGCACCCGGTCCACATTCTGGGGGATGGTGCCTACCTGGATCTCATCAAAGCCGGCCTCCAGAATCTCCGCGAACTCTTTCAGGGAAATGGTCTCCTCCCCCAAAAGGGCATAAATCTGATCCAGAAGTTCCATGACCAGACGGTAGATCTGAGCGTATTCCTTGGCGCGGACCAGTTCCCCCGTCTCCTCGAAACGGCTCCGGAAAGCGGAGAGCTTCTGCTGGACACGGTTCTGTACCAGGAACTCATAGAGGCTGCTCACATAGGTCTTTACCGGTTCCTTTCCTTTCAGGTGCAGCATTCCCACCTGTTCCATCATCCGCTGCCGCAGAGCGTTCAGATCTGCCAGAAGTTCTTCCCCGGCATTGTCCTCTCCTTGGGAGCGTTGTTCCTCCAGACGTTTCATTTCCCGGGTCTTGCGGGTGAAAGTATGGCTATAGTCATGATATCTCCGGATTCCTGTCTGAAGACAATAGTTTTCCAGGCGGTCGGCCTCCTCGGGCTGCAGATCGGACAGGCCGCTTCGCAGGTAATGGAAGACAGCTTCATAGGAAAAATCCTTTTCATAGAGCTCCAGGGCGCTTTTGATATATTCGATCATGGGGTTCAGGGTAATTTTCCTGGTACGGTCGATATAGCAGGGGATGTCCATCTGGGCGAATTCCGTCTCCACATATGGGGCGTAGCCTGCCAGATCGCCTAAAATCACCGCGATGTCGCGATAGGCCAGGCCCTCTTCTCTGATCAGACGGCAGATCTCCAGGCCGGTCTGGCGCACCTCTTCTTTCGGATCCGAGGTCTCAAAAAGACGGATTTCCTGCTGCTCTTCTTCGTAAGAGGGAACGCCGTATCGAAACAGACTATGCTCCAGATGCTGCAGGGCAGGGGATTGTTCAAAGCGGTTGACCTGATTCCGAAAAATCCTGCAGGGCTCCGCCTCATCCGCTGTCTGCCGCCTTTCCCGGGAATCTGCCCGGCTTTCTTCCCCTGACGGCCGGTTTGACTCTCCGGGCGGTGCGGTCGGGCTTATCCGGCCGTTGTCTCCCCTCCCCTGCCTTTCCCCCGGTCTGCCGGGCAGGACAAACACATCCCTCCTGCGCTCTATGGAGAGCTCCCCGGCTCTCCGGTTCAGGTCAGCCACAGTCTTCTTGCTGAGGTAAAACAGATTCTGCTCCCCCTCCTGTCTGTAAGGATCCTCTCCCTCCCCCATGGTCAGTGTGACGATAACCTGGCCGCAGCAGCGCATGAGCTCAGCGATCACGTTTGTCTGAATGGGCGTAAAGCCGGTGAAGCCGTCGAAAACCACCACGCTTTGGGGCAGGAGCTTTGACTTTCGCAGGCTGCGGCACAGCACGTCCAGGGTCTCCTCGGTGGTGATGAAATTGCCTCGGATGTATTCCAGGAAGCCCTTATACAGTGTCTGCAGGTCTTTCAGCTTCTGCACCAGGGCGCCGCGCTTCTTCGCGTACTCCACCAGCTTTCCCACATCCTCTGCGCCGATGCCGTACTGCATAAATTCGGAAAGGGCACTTTTCACCTCATGGATATAGCCCTGCCTGTGGAGAAATCCGCCCAGCGCCGGCAATTGGTCTTTTAAATTCGCCGCCACTTTCTGAAGTACCAGGCTTTTCCCCGTGTCGTCCAGCACGGGAGTCTCCCCTCCGCCCACTTCTTCCAGAATCCGGTGGCCCAGGCGGCTGAAGCTAAGCACATCAATGTTCAGGATGCCGCCCCGGTCATTTAAAAGAACCAGGTCTTTCTGGGTCTGCATGGTGAACTGATCCGGAACGATGATCAGGAAGTTCTGTCCCGGGTTTTCTGCCGCGCGTCTGGTGATTTCTTCATATAGGAAACGGCTTTTCCCGGCCCCGGAGGGGCCGAAGCAGAATTGTAGACTCATATGTTTTTAGATCCTTTCAAAACTTCTTCTCACACTTCTTTCAGGTCAAGCTCCACCGGGCAGTGGTCGGAACCAAAGACATCCGGGTGGATCTTCGCGTCCGCAAGGCGCTCTTTCAGGCTCCCCGACGCTACAAAATAGTCGATGCGCCAGCCTACGTTCTTCTCCCTGGCCCGGCCCATGTAGGACCACCAGGAATAGGCGTCTTTTAAGTCCGGATAAAAATGGCGGAACGTGTCCACGAAACCGTTGTCCAGCACCCGGCTGAAGCACTCCCGCTCCTCGTCGGTAAAGCCGGCGTTGCGGCGGTTGGACTTTGGATTCTTTAAGTCGATCTCCTTGTGGGCCACGTTCAGATCGCCGCAGTAAATCACGGGCTTGCTCTTCTCCAGCTCTTTTATATAATGCAGGAAAGCCGCCTCCCACTCCATACGGTAGGAAAGCCTGGTAAGCTCCCGCTGGGAATTGGGCACATAGACCACGATCACATAATAATCTTTGTATTCTGCCGTAATGACGCGTCCCTCGTGGTCATGGACTTCCACACCGATGCCGCAGGTCACTTTCAGAGGTTCCTCTTTCGTGAAAAGGGCCGTGCCCGAGTAGCCTTTCTTCTCCGCATAGTTCCAGTACTGGTGGTAACCGGGCAGCTCCATTTCGATCTGGCCGCCCTGGAGCTTGGTCTCCTGCAGACAGAAGATGTCCGCGTCTGCCTGATTGAAATATTCCATAAAGCCTTTCTGCATGCATGCCCGCAGTCCGTTTACGTTCCAGGATATCAGTTTCATCTCTTCTCCATTTCCGCCCCGCTTTCGCTTGCGCCGGGGGCTGTCTCCTTTTCCATTATCATAACACGGCCTGGATTTTTGCGCCAGTACATCGCCTATTTTTCTTATCCCTACCGCAAAACTTTTGTTGAATCCCGAAAGGTATCATGCTATACTGGGGGAAGATTTTGATTCGGCTTAAAAGCAGGGGGATAAGCGGATGACCATTCCCTCCACTCCCAGACACAGGAACCGGAAATATGTCACAGAACACAAGAACAAGGCAGGCGGCTGATATGAATGCAGATTTCAATCGATTAAAATCCAAAAAGCTCTTCCTCTTCGACATAGACGGCACTTTGGCCGTGGGAGACAGCCTCTATGAGGGGAGCGCCCGGCTTCTGTCATACATTGACGCAATCGGCGGCAGGGCCTATTATATCACCAACAACTCCACCCGCAGCGGCCGGGACTATGTGGAAAAGTTCCGCAGGGCTTTTCATCTGGAGACCACCGAGGATCAGTTTATCACCTCCGGCTACATGACGCTGCGTTTTTTGCAGGAGCATTATCCGGAGGGAAAAATCTTCGTTCTGGGTACGGCTTCTTTCATTGCGGAACTGAAGAAGAACGGGCTGCATGTTACTGAAACTGCACAGGAGGATATCGACTGTGTGGTGGCGGCCTACGACAGCGAACTGACCTATGAGAAGCTGGTTCAGGCCTGTAAGGCGCTTTCCACCACAAACGCGCCTTTCTACGGCACCAATCCGGATCTGTGCTGTCCCATTGATTTCGGCTTTGTACCGGACTGCGGCGCCATCTGCAACATGCTCACGGATGCCACCGGCAAAAAACCTGTCTACCTGGGCAAGCCCAGCCGCAGCGTTGTGGATCTGTGCCTGTCTCTGTCCGGTTTCTCCAGGGAAGAGACCCTGGTGGTGGGGGACAGGCTCTACACCGACATCGCCTGCGGCATTAACGGCGGCGTGGACACCTGCGTAGTGTTCACCGGGGAGGCAAAGCCGGAGGATATGGCGGATACTCCCTATCCTGCGGACTTTTGCTTTGACAATATAAAAGAGCTTCTGACGCACTGCGCCGAAGCCCTCTGATTCGGACCCCCTGGGCCTGAGCTTGCGCCGCCTCTGCCTATGGTCTCATGGAGCCAGGCGGATACAGCAATCCCCCGCTGAAAAGCCCGTATATTGCAGTCTTACAGGATCCCTTTCTCGATAATGCCGAAGCCCAGCGGGTAAGGCCCGGTATGCACGCTGATGGTGGCGCCGATCTGGTACAGGGGGATATCCTTTTCGCCCACCTCATACCCCCGGCCCCGCAGCACTTCCAGCGTATGCTCTCGAAACGCCACAGCCTCCTCATAATCGTATCCGAAGCCCACAGCGATGCTGTAGCGGCCGATGGCTCTCCCGTTCTCCTCCAGATAGTCCAGCAGGAGGCCGATGGCTTTCTCCGTGGTGCGCTTCCTGCCCCTGCCGATGCCGGAGGGAAAGATCTCCCCCTCTTTCAGGGTGATCACCGGACGGATGCCTAAGACACTTCCCGCTACAGCGGACACCTTGCCGATGCGCCCTCCATGCTGTAAGTATTCCATATCCCCTACGGTAAAGAAAATCCTGCCGGTGCTCTTGATTTCCTCCAGCCTGTCTACGCATTCCCTGTAGCCCATCCCACTGTCCCGCAGCTTCGCCGCCTCCAGCACATACAGTCCCTGGAGCACGGTATTGATCGTGGCGTCGATGACCGTAATCTCCGCCCGGGGCCAGGTCTCCTGCACGATTGCCTTTGCGTTCACTGCGGACTGCATGGAGCCGCTGAATTTCGTCGTGATGCAGATGCAGATCACAGGCATTCCGTCCCGGGCATAGGGCGTAAAGACATCTACATAATCCTGGGTGGACGGCATGGAGGATTTGGGATATACGCCTTTTCGGTCCACCATCTGCTGATAAAAATCCCGGATGCCGATCTCCACGTTTTCTTTCAGGTAGTTTTTGTCGTCAAAAGACACATAAAAGGGAACCACGGTGATATTCTTCTCCTCAGCCAGCTCCTTGGGCAGATCGCAGGAACCGTCGCTGATGATATGATATGTCTCGCTCATAAACTGCTTCCTTTCGTACCATACTAGACAATGCTAAGCCGTCTTTATGCTTTCGTCTTAACTTTCGTCTTACAAAGGATAGAATACCACTTCCGGAGGAATTAATCAACTCATTTCGTAATGAAAATTGGATTTTGTGGTTTTCATAACCACTTGCTGCATTTCGTGCCGTCGCATGTTCTTCCCTGCCGGATACATCGCCTCTCCCATGGCTCCCTGCTTTTTTCGCCAAAACTTTTCGTCCGCGGCAACTCCCCTATTCCGCGAACATCGCCGTGGACAAATACCGGTCCCCGGTGTCAGGCAGTAATGCCACGATGGTCTTGCCCTTATTCTCCGGGCGCTTCGCAAGTTGCACCGCGGCCCACAGAGCCGCGCCGGAGGAGATGCCCACCAGCACGCCCTCTTTTCTGCCCATCTGCCTGCCTGCGGCAAATGCGTCCTCGTCCTCCACAGTGATGACTTCATCATAGATCTGCGGATTCAGCACCTCCGGAACAAATCCCGCGCCGATGCCCTGAATCCCATGGGCTCCGGAAACCCCCTTGCTGAGCACAGGAGAGGAAGCCGGCTCCACGGCCACTACCTTTACCTGAGGGTTTTTGCTCTTCAGATACTCTCCCACACCCGTCAGGGTCCCTCCGGTGCCCACTCCGGCCACGAAGATGTCCGCCGCTCCTGCCGTGTCCTCCCAAATCTCCGGGCCGGTGGCGGCTCTGTGGGCGGCGGGATTGGCCGGGTTCACGAACTGGCCCGGGATGAAGCTGCCCGGAGTCTCCCTCGCAAGTTCATCCGCCTTTTCGATCGCCCCTTTCATGCCCTTTGCGCCCTCGGACAATACCAGTTCCGCGCCGTAGGCTTTCATCAGCCGGCAGCGCTCCACGCTCATGGTGTCCGGCATGACAATGATGAGGCGGTAGCCTCTGGCGGCGGCCACGGAGGCCAGGCCGATGCCCGTGTTGCCCGATGTGGGCTCGATGATGACGGAGCCGGGCTTCAGCAGGCCCTTTGCCTCAGCGTCATCGATCATGGCCTTGGCCACGCGGTCTTTCACGGAGCCGGCCGGATTAAAGTATTCCAGCTTGGCCAGGAGCCGGGCTTCCAGGCTCTCTTCTTTTTCGATGTGCGCCAGCTCCAACAGCGGAGTCCTGCCGATGAGCTGATCGGCGGATGTGTAAATTCTGCTCATATTCTGATTCTCCTGTTCCACCTCTGCATAGATGCAGCTCCTGCCTTTCCCATGATTGCCTTCCAGCCGCGCTCCCATCTGCAATTCAGTCCGGCACGATCTGCATCTATGCTGTTTCCGGTTCCTAATACATTCTGATCCTGCAAAACCCCCAGGCTTTCCTCTCCTGCGCCTTTATACCTATATATTAAGTAGGTTTATATGATTGTATGACGGGAACCAGATTTTGTCAATAGGAATCCTTTCATTTTTCCATTGATTTTCCTATTAACCTTGTTGTATAATGGCTTTAAGACAATGGAAAGCCGCTCTAGCTTCCTATTGCAGGTTTATGATTACAGGGGCGCCAAACAGAAAGGAATGGGGGATTGTTATGTTGATTTCTACAAAGGGACGCTATTCTCTTCGGGTCATGATCGACCTGGCCGAGCAGCAGCCGGACAGATATATCCCGCTGAAAGAGATTGCCGCCAGGCAGGAAATTTCCGAGAAATACCTGGAAAGCATCATCAAACTCCTGGTCAAGGGAAAACTTGTCCTGGGCCTGCGCGGAAAGGGCGGCGGCTATAAGCTGATCAAAGCTCCCGACCAGTGCACCGTAGGCAGCATCCTGCGCCTTACGGAGGAGTCCCTTGCGCCCGTTGCCTGTCTGGAGGCAGATGCCCCGTCCTGCCCCCGCGTGGCCGCATGCCGCACGCTTTCCCTGTGGCAGGGGCTGGACAAGGTCATCAGCGATTATCTGGACAAGGTTACCCTTGCTGATCTGATTCGGCCAGAAGACTGTCCGGAATAGCTGCCGCATTTCGTCTCTTTGCTCTCAGCCGTCGCAGCCAGTATTTTCCTGTTCAGCCCACCCGCTCCCTGGCGAGAAAAGGCTCTATCCTTTCCAGAACCGCCGAATCGTCCGAATCGCATATCAGCCGCTGGGGCCTGGCCAGATCAAGGGCGAGCACGCCCAGAATCGATTTCGGGTCCACGATACGGCTGCCAGAGCCCAATTCAAAGTTAGCCTCTACCATGCTGACTGTATTTACAAAATTTCTTACCTGATCTACATCCTCAAACTTAACCAATACCTGCTGCATAACGAGTGCCTCCTCTCACCTTTCTCCGGGGGTTGCCCCGATTATATTTTCAGCTTTCTGAGGCACAATCATATATCAGGTTTCGTTTTTTGTAAATTGACGTTTTCTATAATTTTTTTAAATTCATTTGTCTATAATATTGAAACCATTTTTCCCTTTTATGCAGACTGTCCAGCGGATATCCTCGCTTGAAATCCCGCATATGTCACTATGAGATAAAATAAAGTCTGCGGACAATAGACAGCCCAAAATCCGCCTCCAATCCTCACTCCAGCGTATCCCGGTACACCCGCAATACGTTTCCGTAAAAAATCTTATCCAGCTGATCCTGGGAAAATCCGGCTGCATGAAGAGCCTCCCAAAGCCGCTCCATGCTCTGGGCTCCCGGCAGCTCCCTATGGGTGGGGATGCCGTCAAAATCGCTGCCCAGCCCCAGCACTTCTGTGCCGCCCGTGTCCGCAATATGCTTCGCATGGCGCACCACCGCCGCGACGGTGCCTGGATTCTCCTCCCCCACCGGCCTCTCCTCCAGGAAATCTGGACAGAAGTTCAGCCCCATGACGCCTCCCCTTTCAGAGAGCCTGCGTATCATGTCGTCGGTCAGGTTCCGCACATTGGGACAGACCGCCCGGGCATTGGAATGGCTGGCCACAAAGGGCTTCCTCGCTGTCTCCAGTACGTCCATGAAGCCGGCGTCGGACAGATGGGACACGTCCGGGATCATGCCCAGCCGCTCCATCTCCTCCACGAATTCCCTGCCCCTTTCAGTCAGCCCTCCCGTCACGTTGGGGGTATGCATGCAGGCATCTCTGGCGGTCTGTGCAGCCTGGCGCCCCTGCTCCCATTCTAAAGTATCCGGGCTGCATCCGCGCCATTCCTCCACAGCCCCGGTGAGCTTCTCCCGCAGTCTCCTGTCGAAATTCGGATGGCCGATCTCATTGTCGAAATTCCATGTAAGGGTGAGCATCCGGACACCCATCCTATAAAGCTCCCGCAGCTTTTTGGTCTCTCCCTTACAGACGCCTCCCTCCTCCACGGTAAGCAGGCAGGACACTTTGCCTGCGGCCTCATTGCGGGCAATATCCCCGAAGCCGTACACCGGAGCCAGAATGTCCCGGTTGCGCTCCAGCTCTTCCCTATAGTATCCGTACATGGCACAGACCTGCTCCCAGGGATCATGGCACTGGTTCAGCGGAATGAACATGGCGAAATTCTGCAGCAGATAACGGCTTTTGCGCAGCCTCAGCAAATCGATATGGCCGGCATTCTCCCGCAGGGATCCGGGCCTCCCCTCTTCTCTTAAGCGGAACAGTTCTCCTATGGTATCGCAGTGCATGTCTATTACTTTCATATGACTTCTCCTCCTCTCCTGCCAGACGTCAAGTCCGGACAAGGCAACCAATTTGCCGTTTGGTCATACCCGCGGCGGCGCCAAAGCCGCTTTCATTTTCCGTTGCCGCTGTCAGGAACAAGCCCCGAACGGGCAAAACGCGTAACAAAGCGCACAATAATATGCATTTGAAAGAACCATTACAGCCCGGTCTTACGACCGGGCTGCACAAGGAACCTGGATGATTCCCAATTCATGCTCTTATCGGATGTTTCTTTTGCAAGCTTATCTTCCTCTCACCGCGAAATCCACTCCCGTATCGCTGGGTTTGTCATCGTCAAACTTATAATCCTTTCCGGGCAGCACGGCATTCAATATGATACCCGTCAGGGCGCCTACGGCAATGCCGGAGAAGCTGAGATTCAAATCGCCGATGGCAAATCCCACAGAGCCCGCCGCGCTGTAGTTGATACCGATGGACAGTACCAGAATCAAAGCTGCGATGATGACGTTGCGGCTCTTGGTGAAATCCACCTGAGTCTCCACGATATTGCGCACTCCTACAGCCGAGATCATGCCGTACAGCACCAGGGACACGCCGCCGCAGGTAGCAGTGGGCATACAGCCGATGATGGCCGCGAACTTGGGCGAGAAAGAAAACAGGATTGCAAACAGGGCTGCCACACGGACTACAAACGGGTCGTATACCTTTGTCAGCGCCAGCACGCCTGTGTTTTCACCGTATGTAGTGTTGGCAGGCGCGCCGAAGAGCGCTGCCATGATGGTGGCAAGACCGTCACCCAAAAGCGTACGGTGAAGTCCCGGTTCCTTGATGAAATTCTTCTCTACAGTAGATGATATGGCGGAAATGTCGCCGATATGCTCTACAATCGTCGCCAGCGCAATGGGCATGATGGTAATCACGGAAGTAATCAGAAGAGACACATTGCCGTCCGACAGCGCCCAAAAGGCTGTCTGGTTCCAGTGGATGGGAATTCCGATCCAGCTCGCCTCTTTCACCGCGGTAAAGTCTACCCTGCCCATGACTGCCGCCAGCACATAGGAGCCGATGACGCCGATGATGATGGGCACGATCTTCACCATTCCCCTGCCCCAGATGTTGCAGACGATCACCAGGGCGATGGCCACAATGGCGATGAGCCAGTCCGCGGAACAGTTGTCAATGGCGGACTGGGAAAGGGTCAGGCCGATGGCTATGATGATGGGACCGGTGACGATGGGCGGGAAGAAACGCATGACCTTTCCCGTGCCGAAAAGCTTGATCAAAAGGGAAAGCAGCAGATACACCAGACCGGCGCAGGCTACGCCGAAGCAGGCGTATGGCAGAAGCTTTGAATTGTCCGCCGCCCCTCCGGCAGCGTCCGTCATAGGAGCAATGGCGGCATATCCGCCCAGAAACGCAAAGGAAGATCCCAGGAACGCCGGTACCTTGCCTTTGGTCAGGAAATGGAACAGCAGTGTGCCCAAACCTGCGAACAGCAGTGTGGTGGATACGTCAAGTCCCGTCAGCATGGGCACCAGTATGGTGGCGCCGAACATGGCAAACATGTGCTGAATCCCCAGCACCAGGACTTTGGGCGCCCCCAGGCTCTTGGCATCGTAGATACAAGTATCGCCGACGCCTCCCCGGCCGGAAGCGGATTTCTTTTTCTCGCTCATGAACTCTTTCCTCCTGTATCTGTCAGACAGTTCTCCCCCACCTGACTATGTATTTTTCCGCCATGAAAGGTTCTATCCCTCCTCATGGAAAGAGGCTGCAGTCGTTCCACTACAACCTCTGACAATTATAATAATCTTTCGGCCCCCATCCGTCAAGGAAAATTCATAAATTCTCTGAACGAATTGGGCGCATGCTCAATTTTCCGGGTTCGGCAGAGCTATGGCATGGCTCTTCAGGAAGTCTTTCCAGATATCGATATACTTCGCTTTCAGGTGCACCCCGTCAAAGGTGTACTCCGGAATCATTCCGCCGCTCTCATCGCATATCAGCGGATTCACGTCCAGGTAGAACACATGCTCATTGTCCGCCATCCGGGCAATTCCCTCATTGCGGGCTATGATGCCCTCATTGTTGATATAGTCCCCCTGCGCGGAGCGCTCCGCAGTCACCTTGATGATAGCCTGGAGGTAAATGATGGCATCCGGCTGCAGTTCCCTGAGATGATCCACCGCTCCCTGATAGGCCTCCAGGAAAGACTCCACCGTTCCCGTGCCCATCTCATTGATCCCTATCATAAAATAAATCTTGGAAAAGACATTCTGCTGCAGGGCCTCCTCCACGCTGATCTTCCCCTGCTCGGCGGGCACGATCTGCGCTTCAAACATCTTGTACACTGTCAGCCCGGTAGAGCAATAGAAAGCAGCCGTCTCTTCCAGCCCGCCGTACTCAAACATCCCCATGGTCCTGGAATCTCCGATGAACACTGCATCCGCAAAATAATCGTCCTCCACGGTCATGTAGGTCACTTCTTTCGGCTCCGCCGATCCCGGCCCTGCGTTGTTTCCAGAACCGCTCCCTGCCAAAGCCCCGCCTCCGGAGCCGTTTGGCTGCCCGTCCTCCGGGCCTGCGCCAAGCTGGCCGCTGCCGGTTCCCTCCGGCATCCCGCCCAATTGGCCGCTGCCGGTCTCTCCTGCAGAGCCCGTCTGGTCATTTCCCCCGGGCTGACCGTCCGGCGGGGAGCCGGTTTCATTGCCGCTGCCGGACAAAGCTCCTGCAGCTCCCGCCTCCGTACCCGGCGTCCGGTTTTCCTCCGCGGCACTGCTGTCTGCCCCGCCGTCAGGCGGCAGTGCCGCTTCCGGCTCTCCTGCATCCCCCAAAGCGCCGCTTTCACCGTCCCCCTCCGAAGCGCTGCCGTCGGCAAAGAGCGCGCCGCCCCATGCCCGGCTGTCCACCCAGCTCTTCACCTCCTGAAAAGTCTTTGCGTAGACCTGCCCTTTATCCACGCAGCCAAAATAAATAATCCCCATCCCCGCCAGCAATATCAAATAGGACCACTTTTTTATCCATTTCATAGAACATCACCCGATTCCGTCCGTTAAAAATTCAAATACATAAAAGGATTCTGCCCCTCCATCTGCAGCCTCCAGACGCATACCCAGAACAGCGCCGCCAAAAGCGCCATCAGGATCCAGTTGTTCTGAAACCGCTCAAACAGCTTCCGCAGAAGCGGCGTGGAAGCAATGGCCCCTGCGAAAAACAGCAGGCCATAATTCATCAGAGCCTTATGCCAGTCTCCCTGGGCTACCCGGATACCAGGCGATACATGGAACATCCTGCCCAAAAAGACCTGGAGCTGTTCCATGTCCGTAATGGCGAAGCACACCCATGTAACCGGAATATATGCCCACACATAGAGACGAGAGAAGATTTTCCCCGGCACCTTGTCGAGAATTCTCGTCACCCCCAGCGCCTCCAGCTGCCTTTCCGTCACGATTGCCAGCCAAAGCAGGCACCCCCACACCAGGAAATTCGCCGTGCTCCCATGCCACACCGAGGTCAGGAGCCATACCGCCAGCAGATGACAGACTGTCCGGTACTCTCCCCTGCGGTTCCCGCCTAAGGGAATGTATACATACTCCCGAAACCACCGTCCCAATGTCATATGCCATCTGCGGTAGAAATCCCGGACGGAAGTGGCCATATAGGGATGCCTGAAATTCTCCGGCAGCGTAAAGCCCAGCATCCTGCCCAGTCCCATGGCCATCAGGGAATACCCGTAAAAATCAAAATAAATCTTCAGGGAATAGGCGATAGCCGCCAGCCAGGCCAAAGGCGTGGAGATGCTCTCAAACCCCGTTACCTGCACCTCCTGCCACAATAGTCCCACCCGGTCCGCCAGCAGAACTTTCGCCGCCAGCCCCAGCGTGAACACCTTAAGCCCCTCCTGAAGCCCCTTTGCCGTAAACTCCCTGGATATGATTTCTTTGCGCACTTTTGCATAATGCACAATCGGGCCTGACAGCAGCTGCGGGAACATGCTGATATAGGTGGCAAACCGCAGAAAGGAAAGCTCCTTTCGCTGGTCTCCCCGGTACACGTCTATCAGATAGGAAAGCATCTGAAATGTATAAAAGCTGATGCCCAGGGGCAGATAAGCCCCTCCTCTTACGTATTTGAACGCCGCCAGCATCCCCACATTGTACGCAATGGCCACAAGAAATACAATCCTGCGCCTTTTATTCAATTTTGCTTTTACTTTATTTGTTCTAAGCCTGCTCTCTATTCCCGTCTCCGCATTCGCCTGTTCTGTCCTGTACTGCTCCCTGCGCCCCAGATGCAGTCCGAAAAAATAATTCATCACAATGGACAGTAGGAGAAGCGGCAGAAACTTCAGCTCTCCATAGGCATAAAAAATAAGACTTCCCGACAGAAGTGTCATATTTTTTATTCGCTTGGGAGTTATGCTGTAAATTATTAAAAATATAGGAAGAAAGAAGAGCAAGAATTCTATGCTGCTAAATACCAAAAATCATCACATCTTTCATTAGTTCTTCTTCTGTATATTATACTAACTTGCATCCGGTACATTTTCAACTTAAAAATAATTAATTTCTCTTTCCAAATCGTTACAAAAACGTAGCATTTATGTAAAAATTTATAACCGCGCCCGTTTTCCGGCAAAAGAATCCCGGCCTGCCGCAAAGCGTAAACAACAGAATCCACGCAAAGCGTGGATTCTGTTGTCATAAATAAGGATGCCAATCCCGCAGATAATACTTCGGCCGATCCGCATCCCTATATACCGTATCTCCGTCTTCCTGCAAACAGCTTATACCGTGCCGGTATAACGGGAGCTTCCCTGTACATGATAGGTCCCGCCGGCTGTATAACTGTTGGCAGCGCCCGCCTGGGTGGTCATATAATAGTCTACCAGGGACGCGTTGGTGGCAATGGAAGAACCATAATCCTTGAAGAATGCCTGCACTTTGGACATATCCGCTTTTTTAAACGTGTCCTCATCAATCTTCATTCTGCCTTTTCCGTCCACACTGATTCCGAAAGCCTTAAGCGCATCCGCGTTGCGCGCCGTCTTCTCCCTGATATAGGACAGATTCGCCACTACGCCGGAATTGGAGCTGGACTCTGCCTTATCGAACATCTTGTTGTAATTGCTCACAAAGCTCTTCGCCGTGGCTAAAATCTTCTTGATATCGTACTCATCCGTCTCATTGCCGTCCTTGTCCTTTACCTTTTGATACAATGCATCGGAAGCAAGGGCCTGGCTGTCTGCCTTGAGAGAGGACGATGCGGAGGATGTCTTGTTGTCCGTGTCCGTGCTGTCTGTACCGTTCGTGCCGGCCGCGGAGCCGGCGAACTGAAGACGGGACGAAATCATAGAGCCATAGCTCAAAATATTCTCGCTTGAGAACAAGTCCTGTACCTTGGAGATATCCGCCTCTTTCAGCTTGCCCTCGTTGAGCATAAGCGTCCCGTTGGCATTGACCGTAAGGCCGATCTCCGAAAGCTTGTCGGCATTGGCCGCCGTACTGCTCATCATGTTCGCCACATAGGCCGTCTTGCTGCTCAGGGTGGAGTCTTTTGCCGCCGTCACCACGTTATTGTAATTCGTCACATAAGCTTTCACCGCGGAGACAACCTTATCCGCCGCGCTCCGGCCGTCTGTGGAATCCGTATAAGTACTGTCATTCTGCAGCGTTGCAACAGAGGCGTTCAGGCTCGAAAGCCCCGCAGTCAGATTCGTATTCGCTTTCTGCACCTCTTTGGAAACCTTCGGATGCATTTTCTCTTCCAGAATCTTGTCCAGAATATTGCTGCCGCGCTTCCTGTCCGAAGTGCCCGTGCCCGTACTTAAGCTTTGTCCTGTACCGTAATAAGCTTTCATGAGCCTGGAGTAGCTGCCGTTCTTGATGCTGGCATAATCCGATAAAAAATTCAGATTGCCAAGACTGCCGCCGGAGGACGTCATCCCCTGAAACAGATACGAATAGTCCGAACCCATATTTCCCACATCTATACTGATACCCATATCATCACTCCTTTGATCACTGATGAAATTCTGCTAAGGATACTTATCATATTATATATCGTCCGAATCCTCTTTTTCATTAACCATAATCTGACATTTCCAATGCCAAAAGGGCTTTTTCTTTGATTTCACACTGGCAATTCTGCGGAAACTATTGTACACTGGTAATAAGGAGCTGTCCCCAGACAGTTCCCAACATCCACAGAAAGGACGAAATCATGAAAGAACAGCTATACACCATCCCCTTAAATGATGCGGTAAACGCAGGAGACGAGTGCCCTTTCTGCTTCATTGAGCGAAGCGTGGAGCAGGATCTCCTGGATTTTGTGCTGGGCAGCGGCTCCTCCTATATGGAGGCGGACATCCGTGAGATGACGGACAAAGCCGGTTTCTGCAGACAGCATTTCCAGAAAATGTTCGACTACGGCAATACTTTGGGCAATGCCTGGATCTTAAAGACCCACTACCAGAAAGTCATAGGCGAGATGAAAAAGGAATTCGCCCGTTTTAAGCCCGCAAAAGCCTCTCTGAAAGACAAACTTAAGAAAGCCGCCGAATCCAATCCCATCGCCGCCTGGGTCCGGGAAAAGGAATCCTCCTGCTACATCTGCCAGCACTTTGCGGATACTTACGCCCGGTACATGGACACTTTCTTCTATCTCTGGAACCAGGACGAAGCGTTTTGCCGGAAGATAAAGGAGGGAAAGGGCTTCTGTCTGCACCATTTCGGCGATCTGTGCCAGGCGGCGGACGCAAAACTCTCCAATAAGGCAAAAGAAGAATTCTACAGCACCATGTTCTCTCTCATGGAAAGCAATATGAACCGCCTGTCGGAGGACGTGGCATGGATGGTGGAGAAATTCGACTACCGCAACAAGGACGCGGACTGGAAGAATTCCAAGGACGCCATCCAGCGCGGCATGCAGAAGCTCAAGGGCGGATATCCCGCGGACGGTCCTTATACCATGAGCAAATAGACGGTCATCTGTATACGATTCCCCTGACCATATCCAGATAGCCGCAGATCTCCTCATAGAGCATCTCCGGCTGAAAGGATGCGTCCTGAAACCGCTCCGTCATAAGTCCCTTAATGGTAAAGTCCAGCATCTTCCGCAGTTTCTCCCCATCCACCCAGGGGGGCAGGGCTGTATAGTCGATCTGGCTGTCAATGGCGGCATAGGTCTCCGACAGAGCGTTTCGCTTCTCCTCTGTGGAGAGAAGCGCCTCATAGGAGTCCTCTGCCAGCGAGCGGTTCAGGAACTGCTGCATATACGGATAGCCTTTCATGGCATGCATCTTGGCGCATTCCATCTGCTTCATCAGCGCGAACAGCTCTGTCTCTTTCGCGTTCACTGTGGAGCGCAGCTCCAGGTTCATGAATCTGACACTGTAGTCATATACAAAGCCGTAGATCCCTACCTTGCTGCCGAAGTAATGGAAGAGCAGCCCTTTGCTGATGGCCGCTTCCTTTACGATATCGTCAGTGCTGCCGTGGCGGTATCCCTGCATGGCAAAAATCTTCAGGGCAGCGTTAATGATTCTGTCCTGTTTCTCTTTTTTTATATCAAAGAATTTACTGTTCATATGTATACTGCTCCTATTGCAGAGGCCGTAGGCCATCCCGCTGTTTTTGCCCCGAATAAGCTTATTATACCATGCTTCCTCTCCGGCGGAAAGCAAATCATAAATTTTTAGTAAAATTATGCATATTCTCTTTTCAATTCTGCAAAATAGTATTAATATCATATTATCAGAAAAAATGAACCCGTATTGAAAGGAGTCACCTATGTCAAAAAAATTTGCAAAGCTTTTGGTATTCAGCGCTGCAATCGGTTCCGCAATCGGTGCCGCATATTATTTTGCCCGCAAAAAAAATGCAGAGGCTGACAGCGCCGAAGAGGATTACGATGATTTCAGCGAGGAAAAGGAGGACAAATCCTGTGATTCCCGCAGCTATGTCCCCTTAAATCCCGAGGACGGCGCTAAGGATGAGACAGCCTCCGCCGAAGAGAGCGCTTCTTCGGAGGAAGCTCCCGGGGAGGAGACTTCGACCGGCGAGGATGGCTTCACGCATCTGGCGGACTTCACATCCAAGACGGCAGAGACTGTCCAAAACACGGAAGAAACCGTAGAGGAATTCTTCGACGAGGACAGCACCACAGAGGAACCTCCTATCAAAGACAACTGACCGGCAGCCCGAATCCGGCTGTCAGAGCTCCGTCGGCCCGAGCGGCTGAATAGTCCTAGGCTTAAGCCGGACCCAATCCCCATGCGAGCAGCTTCGCCTGGGGATTTTTTTCTCCGTATGCCGTACCGCACCCTGCCGCGCGCCGGAGCGGCTCCTCTTCAGAGAACGCATCGCGGGAAGCCTCTCCCCGCAGAGAAGCTTCCCGCCTCTGATTATCTCAACATCATCTCATTTAAGCCCGTCATTCCTGGTTCTTCTTCATCTCCCGCATTACATGGTCTTTCATCTCCCTGGCCTTGTCCTTGATGCGCGGATTGGCGCTTCTGGAGGTTATGATGCTGCTTAAAAGTTTAATGGACATCTCGAAATCCCGGAACCTGGCTCCCAGCACAGCCAGCAGATAGTCCACCGTAACCTCATTCATACCGCACATGGGAAACATCTCTGTCTGCCTGGCCTCTTTCAGTCCTTTATAGGCATGTTCCAAAAGCTCGTTTTCCTGCCCCCGCAGCTCCTCTATGAGCTTCTCATCGGGCTGGTCTTCCTCCTGCAGGCTCTCCATGTACCCTCTTGTAAGCCACGCATATTTAAGACAGATATACGCTCTTTCGCTGGTCTTTGCATGCTTTACCACAGCGCCCACCAACGCCAGCTTATACCGCTGCAGCGCCTCCTCATAGGAATAGATCTCCCCGTCGTGCGGCTTGATACGCACGGACTGGCTGATTTTTTCCCTGATGAGCTTTGCCTGGCCGGATGTAATGCCCGTAAAATACCGCATCAGGGCGGCATAGCCGCAGACAGGGCACATTACCACCTCATACTTAGCCGCATCAATCCCCTCATATCTGGCCCGGAGATCCGCATCCGTGCCAAGGAGCTTTGCCTTATTGGACTTCATAATTTTGGCAGTAAAAGAACAATCACACACCGGGCAGACGAAAGATCTGTCGTAGACCAGATCTTTTTCCGCCACTTTCAGCGCGGCCGCCTGCTCCGCCTTTTCCGTCTCTTTCTTCTTGGGCTCTTCAAAAAGACTTACATTCTCCAGGCTGCCCAGTCCCAGACTCTTTAACCCCGATAAGATTCCCATACTGACCTCCATCCCCTAAGACGCAGTAAATGACGCCCTGTAAGCTTTCCCGCGCTTCCCGGGCAGTGCCGTACCCTCTCCGTATCCTCCTGCCTAGGACTCCTTGGGCAGCACAAAGGAACTCTTCAGGGACACGATCCGGTTGAACACAAGGGCATCCGGCCGGGAGTCCTTGCTGTCCACGCAGAAAAATCCCTGTCTCACAAACTGGAAACGCTCATAGGCTTTTGCCCCGGCAAAGGCCGGCTCCAGATAGCAGTCTTCCCTGTCCGTCAGGGAATTGGGATTCAGGTTCAGACTTCCGTCCTCATTGTAGACACCCTTATCCTCGTCGATGATATTCTCATACAGCCGCACCCGGGCCCTGACGGCAGTGGCGGCAGCCACCCAGTGGATGGTGCCCTTTACTTTCCGCCCGTCCGGACTGTTTCCGCCTCTGGAGGCCGGGTCGTAAGTACAGTGCACTTCTGTGATTTTGCCCTCCGCGTCCCTGACACAGCCGGTACATTTCACGAAATACGCGTTCATCAGGCGCACCTCATTGCCCGGGAACATCCGGAAATATTTTTTCGGGGGCTCCTCCATAAAGTCCTCCCGCTCAATATACAATTCTCTCCCAAAGGGCACTTCCCTGCTGCCAAGGGCCTCGTTCTCCGGATTGTTCCCCACGGTCAGCATCTCTGTCTGCCCCTCCGGATAGTTGTCGATGATTAACTTTACCGGATCCAGCACTGCCATCATACGGGGGGCCTTTGTCTTTAAATCCTCCCGGATGCAGTATTCCAGACAAGCATACTCCGCAACGGACTGGGCCTTGGAGACGCCGCACAGCTCCACGAACATCTTAATGGACTCCGGCGTAAAGCCCCTGCGCCGCAGGGCGGCAATGGACACCAGCCTGGGATCGTCCCAGCCGTCCACGATATTTTCCTGCACCAGTTTCTTGATATAGCGCTTTCCGGTGACTACATTCTTTAAATACAGCTTTGCGAACTCAATCTGCTTCGGGGGATGGGGATACTCCAGCTCCCGCACCACCCAGTCGTAGAGGGGCCTGTGATCCTCAAACTCCAATGTGCAGATGGAATGGGTGATCCCCTCAATGGCGTCCTCAATGGGATGGGCAAAGTCGTACATGGGATAAATGCACCAGGTATCTCCCGTATTGTGATGGGGCATGTGCGCCACACGGTAAATGACGGGATCTCGCATATTGATATTGGGGGAAGCCATGTCGATACGGGCACGCAGCACTTTCTCGCCGTCCGCGTACTTCCCGGCTTTCATCTCCTCAAACAGCCGCAGATTCTCCTCCGCGGACCGCGCATTGTAAGGATCGTCCTTTCCGGGCTCGGTCAGGCTCCCCCGATACTCCCGGATCTGCTCCGCCGTCAGGTCGGATACATAGGCCTTTCCCTTTTTGATCAGCTTCACCGCCGCCTCGTACATCTGCCCGAAATAGTCGGAAGCGAAGAACAGCCTGTCCTCCCAGTCGGCCCCCAGCCACTGGATGTCTTCCTTGATGGACTCCACGAACTCAATGTCCTCCTTGGTGGGGTTGGTGTCATCGAAGCGCATGTTAAACTTGCCATTGTACTGCCTGGCCAGACCGTAGTTGAGCAGGATACTCTTGGCATGGCCTATATGGAGATAACCGTTGGGCTCCGGCGGGAAGCGGGTGTGCACGGTGTCGCACACACCCTCCGCCAGATCCTTGTCTATGATCATTTCGATAAAATTTCTGGATTCTGTATCGCCCATCTGTCAGTTCCTTGCCTTTCCTGTGGTGTCCGTAATTTTACAGCTGCGGCGCTATCGCTGTCGCCCATTCTGTCAGGCCGGCCGTCTGTGGTCGCCATTCGCCGCTCACAAAACAGGCCCGCTCTGCCCACTATTTTTTATTATATCATATCCCCGCGACATCTTTCAATAAAATTCCGTGCATTCCTGAAAAAATCTGCGGAATCTCCAGAAACTGCCGGACCGCCCCTGAACAGACAGATGGCCGTCAAGTTCTTTTTTGTTCCAGTTCTTTTTGCTGCGGCTGCTTTCCCTATGATTTTCCCTTTGATCCGGCTGCCTTTTAATGGTGGAACAGCCGGATCCCGGTAAAGGTCATCATCATCCCGTACTTATCGCAGCACTCTATTACCGCGTCGTCCCGCACGGAACCGCCGGGCTGGGCGATATACCGCACGCCGCTTTTGCGGGCTCTCTCGATATTGTCCGAGAACGGGAAGAACGCGTCGGAACCCAAAGTGACCTCTTTCATCTGTTCCAGCCAGGCCCGCTTCTCCTCCCTGGTAAACACAGGGGGCTTCACCTTGAAGACTTTCTCCCAGGCGCCGTCCGCCAGCACATCCATGTACTCGTCCCCGATGTAGACGTCGATGGCATTGTCCCTGTCCGGCCTGCCCAGCTTGTCCACGAACTGCAGTCCCAGCACCTGAGGGGACTGGCGCAGGAACCAGTTGTCCGCCTTGGTGCCGGCCAGCCTGGTGCAGTGGATGCGGGACTGCTGCCCCGCGCCGATGCCGATGGCCTGGCCTCCTTTCACATAGCAGACGGAATTGGACTGGGTATATTTCAGGGTAATCAGCGCGATTTTTAAGTCGATCATCGCGGCTTCCGGAATCTCCTTGTTCACCGTGACGATATTGGAAAGCAGGTCGCCGTTCACATCCAGTTCGTTGCGGCCCTGCTCAAACGTAATGCCGTAGACCTGCTTCCTCTCCACAGGGGCCGGGACGTAGGAGGCATCGATCTGAATAACATTGTAGCTGCCTCCTTTCTTGGCCTTTAACAGCGCCAGCGCCTCCTCGGTATAGCCCGGGGCGATACAGCCGTCGGAAACCTCCCGCTTGATGAGCCGGGCCGTGTCCTTGTCGCAGATGTCGGACAGAGCGATGAAGTCGCCAAAGGAGGACATCCTGTCGGCTCCTCTGGCTCTGGCATAGGCGCAGGCTAACGGGGAGAGTTCCCCTAAGTCGGACACCCAGTAGATTTTCGCCAGGGTTTCGTCCAAGGGCAGGCCTACCGCCGCGCCTGCGGGAGAGACATGCTTGAAAGAGGTGGCGGCCGGCAGACCCGTGGCGGCTTTCAGTTCTTTCACCAGCTGCCAGCCGTTAAAGGCGTCCAGGAAGTTGATATACCCCGGCCTGCCGTTCAGCACGGTTACGGGGAGTTCGCTTCCGTCCTCCATGTAGATCCTGGAGGGTTTCTGGTTGGGATTGCATCCGTATTTCAATTGGATTTCTTTCATGGTTTTGTTTTCCTTTCGTAAAGCATTTGACTTTTTGACCGGTTCTTTTTTGCCGGTTCCGGTTTTCACTGGTTTTTATTAAAGATGCGGGTCTCGTACTGCCCTGCGGCAATGTCGATGAAGCGGACGAACAGGGAGACCTTGTTCTCCTCGTTCAGGCTCTCCCACAGCATTCCCGCAAAGCTGTCGATGTCGCCCTCTATGGCCACTTTCTTCGGCTCCCCCCAAAAGCTGGGCAGGGGATCGCCGTCATGCATATAAGTATGGATAAATCGTCCCTCTCCGGCGGCGGGATTGTCATAGGCAAAGGTGTACCTGTGGCAGCAGGACGGGTCTCCGTCATTGCTCTTCAAGATGGACATACAGTAGTCAAAGCTCCCCTCCTGAAGATGCACCAGGCCGGAAATCCTTGGCGTGTAGTTAGGACCGTCCGGCTCGAACTGGCGGCTGCGCAGGGACTGTTCGAACGTAAGCCCCCGGGAAAGGCCCTCATAGATGGTGTCCGTCTGGTCTCCGTTTGTGACAATTGTGTCATTTTTATGCCCGTCCCCTGAGGCGAGCACCCGCACGGGAGCATAGATGACCAGACTGGGATCCACCAGCTTGGCAGGGTCGAACGCCTGGGTACGAATTCCCTCTCCCTCCGTGACAAAGATGCGGTTACGGCTGTTCACGCTCCGCCCCATGATAAAATAGGCGATTGCCGCGCTTTTCCCGTCAGCGGTCCGGCCGATGACGATTCCCCTGCCGGGGTAGGCATTGTTTTTCAGTTCCTGTTCCAGTTGCAGCATCTTTTTTCCTCCTTGATTTCAATTTTCCTATCCGCTTTGTGCCGGGCGGTCTGTTCCTGCATTACATAAAAAAGCGCCGGCCCCGGGGCATCGCAAAGCAAATGGCGCCCAGACGGTCGGCTTACATACGGCTGCACTCCCCATGGGTTCTCCCATTTCCGTCAGTCATGCAGTTCTTTCCTTGAAAAATTTGGTTTTATCCCTCAGGGATATTTTTATCTTACATGTTCTTTGAAAGATTTGCAAGGGGATTGGGAATATTTTTATAAAAATTTAGATTAGCGTTTCCCGCATTTCGTATGAAAATGCGACTTGTTCTTATCTCCCGAAAATGCTACAATAGAAAAAGTAAATGCAAGAAAGGAACCAATGCTCCATGATGCAAAAAGCTCTGCGCCACCTGTCCATCCTGTTACTTCCGGTCATCCTCCTGCTCTCTTCCTGCGCTTTTGCGGACAATGAGACGGACAACGGCGATGCCCTGACCTTATGCGCCGGAAATGTGTACATTAGATTCCAGAAGCTCTGGGACCTGCTGGCCGAAACCTATCCTGAGATAGAACTGGATTTTATCTCCTATACCGGCAGCAATGCCACCGGATATTCCTGGACACAGATGCAGGCGGACGACATCTCCGATATTTTTATCACTTCCCAGATTCTGGATAAAGACCTGGCCAGGGAACGCCTGGTGGATCTGTCCGGCTACCCTTTCATCGGAGCTCTTTCCAACGCTGTCCTGAATCAGGTATCCATCGACGGAGGGATTTACCTGCTGCCCACTGACTATTCCATGTACGGTATCTTCTACAACAAGACCCTGATGGAGGAGAACAACTGGCAGATACCCACAGACTTTGCGGAGCTGGAGGCTCTTTGCGGCAAGATACAGGAGGCCGGCCTGCTTCCCGGCATTGCGGGGACCATGCTCACCGGAGACCCCTTTTCCGCCGTGTTCAACCTGGCCAAGACCGACTGGCTTACCACGCCGGAGGGGATAAACTGGGAGCGGGATTTCCTGGCAGGGGATGCCGCGGCGGAGGGCAGATGGGAGCATACGATGGATTATGTACAGCGTTATATTGATATCGGCATGTTCCATACGGATCCGGAGGACAGAAACGACCCTACCATCCTTTTGGATTATCTGGGCAATCGGAAAGCCGTATTCTGTACCACGGTCCAGACGCTGAACATCACTGAGCTGCCGGATACCGGCGACAAGCTGGGCATGATGCCTTTCCTCAGCGAGGACGGCAGTAAAAATATTTACATGTACTCCCCTACCTGCTATATCGGTCTCAGCAAAAGGCTCACGGAACCGGGGAACGAAAAGAAGCTGGAAGATGCCATAAAGCTTCTGTCCCTGATCTATTCGCCACAAGGGCAGGCGGCGTTCATTGATGATCTCACTCCATGTGTCATGAGCGTGCTGGACAGCGTTTCTCTGTCGGAAGATGCCCTGATCTACGATGCCAGACAGGCTCTGGGGGAGGGCAGGGCTTTCATGATGACCTATGCGCACTGGGATAACATTCTGACCGACATCGGTCAGGCTTACAAAGACTGGTTCCGGGGCGAGAACGGCATGGACGGTCCCAAATGCATTGCCCGCATGGATGAGCTCTGCCAGGCATGGCTGGACAGTCCGGAACAGCTGTATTTCTGTGAAAGTACCGCGGACTTTACCTTAGCGCAGACAGCAGAGCTCATAGGCAAGGCTCTGGGCGCCGCCGCGGGCGCGGACGCGGCAATGATTCCGCTGGGAGAATTCCACGACGGCGCGGACTCCAAAAGCTGTGTCACCGGCAAGCTTTACGCGGGAAAGATCAACGTGGATACCGTCGCCACCATCTCTCCTTCCAACGACGGAGAATACGCAGTGATGACCATGACCGGCGCAGAAGCAAAAGCGCTGGCGGAAGCCGGCTTTGATCCTGAGGGAAACGGCAATCCTTTCCCCTATGTGCTGGCGGGCGGGGAGACCTTACAGGACAATGTAAACTACAAAATAGCTTTCCTGAAAGGCGGTTACACCCGGGAGACCGCGGATAGATATCTTGCCGAAATTCATCCGGGTTCCCTGCGGACGATCCTGCGGGTCTGGCTGGAGGAGCAGCGCCGGGTGTCCCCGGACCAAAATACCCGGGAGCAATAAATCCGGTCCGAAAATATAATATATGGAATACTATCATGAAGAAAAGATGTGATACCTTGAAACCAAACGGAAAAATACACAGTTTTATACTGCCGAGCGTGACAGCCGCATGCCTGTTCCTTTTTCTGGTCGTGGGAGGCATTTATTTTAACGGATATCTTCAGAACCGGATATTTGAAGAGCGCACCACACAGCTCAATGAGATCACTTCCCAGGTACAGGCCAATTTAAACAATGCCCTGGATTCTCACTGGAATTATCTGACCGCCGCTGTCAATCTGTTAGAGCAAAAGGAGTACAGTACCGTGCAGAACCTGATTGCCGGCATCGGGCAGATGGAAGCACTTTTGGAAACGGAGAATTACAGCTCCTCGCTGATGCTCCTGGACCGCTACGGAAATTACTATGACGCAGACGGTAAACATGGCGTCTGGCCATGCATCAACATGATTACCGGCAGAGATGAACGATATACCTTTATCTCCGAAAGCATTACCGGAGACGGCAATTACTGGGCCTTTGTCCAGAAGCTGCAGCAGCCGCTTTCGCTGTCCTCCTCCGGGGAAAGCTTCACGCATGTGGTTCTGCTAAAGGATATGCATACCCTCACCGAATACTATGACAATGCGGCTTACGGCAGCCGCAACGAGACCTATATTCTGAAAAACGACGGGACACGGCTCCATGACGACATCTCCCATGGCAGTACCATTCAGGCCTACAATGTGCTTAAGGTGCTGCAGGAAATGGAGGGACAGCCCTACACTGATATTCGGGCCGCTTTAGGAGAAGCCGGTACCCTCAGTGCGAATTTTACCTATAACGGCACACAATATTACTACTGTCTCACATCCATGGAACAATACGACACGCTGGTTCTGTTTCTGATTCCGGCAGCTTACGTCGCCTCCAATACCGTGGAAATGGTCGGAGCCGTGATCCGGATGCTGCTGCTTCTGGCATTGGTTCTGGTCGTCATGCTGGTTCTGGTTGTCATTTCGTTCACAAGGCAGCAGAACAGCGCCAGGCTTTTTCGGCAGGAACAGGAAAGCCTGCGCAAGCTTGAGGCCGTAAACGGACAGCTTGCCGATTCCAACGCCCTGCTTGCCCGGGCCAAGGAGACCGCGGAACAGGCTTTCCGGATCGCGGAGGAGGCCAACCGGGCCAAGAGCTCTTTCCTCTCCAGCATGAGCCATGACATCCGCACGCCCATGAACGCCATCGTAGGCTTCGCCGCCCTCTTGGCCAGAGACGTAAACAATCCGGAGAAAGTGATGGAGTACACCAGAAAAATCACCTCCTCCAGCCAGCATTTGCTGGGACTGATCAACGATATTCTGGACATCAGTAAAATCGAGGCCGGCAAGACCACATTGAATTTGTCGGATGAAAATATCGTGGACATGATTGAAAATATCGACTCCATCATCCGGCCCCAGATGAAAGCGAAAGGCCACACTTTTGAAGTCTACAGCAAGGATCTGAAGCACGAGCAGGTGATAATGGATAAACTCCGTCTGAACCAGATTCTGCTGAACCTCCTGTCCAACGCTGTGAAATATACCCCTGACGGCGGCTTTGTGACCCTGACCGTTCAGGAGCTGCCCCCGCTTACCGGACAGTTCCTCCGCTTTCGCTTCATCGTGGCGGACAATGGCTATGGCATGAGCGAGGAATATCAGCAGAAAATCTTCCAGGCTTTCACCAGGGAGGAAGACAGTATCACCAACAAAATTCAGGGAACAGGCTTGGGCATGGCCATCACCAAGAATCTCCTGGAGCTCATGGGCGGAACCATCTCTCTGGAAAGCCAAAAGGGAAAAGGCAGCACTTTCACAGTGGAGCTGGAGCTCCAGGCAGGCGAACAGAATGCGGATAAGGATTTCTGGAAAAGGCATGGCATCGACAGAATTTTGTTTGTGGACGACGAGGAAGTAGTCTGTCGGAACATCCTGATGACTATGGAGGGTACAGGCGTCACTGTGGACTATGCTCTGGAGGGACAGACTGCCGTAGACATGGCAGTCCGCTCCGGCCAGGAAGGGCATCCCTACCATGTGGTCCTGCTGGATTGGAAAATGCCGGGAATGGACGGAGTGGAAACCGCCAGACGTATCCGCAGCAAGATGCCGGAGGATGTGCCGATTCTGGTCCTGACCAGCTATGATTGGCCGGATATCGAGGAGGCAGCCAAAGCCGCAGGAATAGACGCCTTTCTCTCCAAGCCATTCTTCCTCACAAGCTTTCGCCAGAAATTAGACGCCATCCTGGGCCATCAGGAGAATCCCGCTGCTGCACAGCAATGCCGGGAGCAGAGCATCCTGCATGGGATGCATCTTCTGGTGGCGGAGGACAATGAAATCAATGCCGAAATCCTAAGCGAACTGCTTCTGACAGCCGGCGCCGCCTGCCATATCTGCGAGAACGGAAAGGCCGTCACAGAGGCCTTTGAAAAGTCGGTTCCGGGGCAGTATCAGGTGATACTGATGGATGTACAGATGCCGGTGATGAACGGCTATGAGGCCACCAGAGCCATTCGGGAGTCCAATCATCCCCTGGCCCTTAAAATTCCCATTATTGCCATGACTGCCAATGCTTTTGCGGAGGATGTCCGTGACGCGCTGGAAGCCGGCATGAATGCCCATGCTTCCAAACCCATAGATATGACTGTGCTGGAGCAGACCATCCGGGCTGTGCTGGAGGCCCGGGAAGAAATCTGAGAGGGAGAGCATATGAAGCTCTCCCTTTTACCATTTTCTTCGCTTACAAGACGTATATTTCGTTCACTCTGCTTTTGCGGCATGTTTCTGATGTCTGAACAGGATGCGTCTGACGATGAATGCCGTCAACAATGTGAACGCTTATCTACTGACAATCCTGTAATAGGTCCTCGCCGTCTGGTTATATACGAAGACATACATAACCGCAAACAACAGGAAGCATGCCCCGGTGCAGGCGATAAAGAGCTTTGTATTGGTCAGCTGCATCAGTAGCAGCAGCCTGGAGATCAGAGGAAATGCCGCTGCCACATGGATTCCCGCCACGATCAGCGGCAGGAAGAACACGGTCACTACCTGAGAATGAATGGCTGCTTTCACTTCCTCCCTGCTCATCCCCACTTTCTGCATGATAGTGAATCTCTGTCTGTCGTCATACCCCTCCGAAATCTGCTTATAATATATGATCAGCACCGTGGCCATGACAAAGAGCACACCCAGGAACACGCCGATGAAAAACAGCCCTCCGTACAGGGATACGAAAGAATTTCTCGCCTCCGCCCGTCCCTCTGTCAGGGCGCTTATCCGGTTTTGGTTAAAGCAGTCTATCAGCCCATTGTAAAATGCATTCTGCTCCTCCTGGCTGCCGTCTATATTGAAGCCGTAGACCTGCCTGATATTTCTGGCATTCTCCCCCAGAAACTCTTTTTGCCTGTCGTAGATCTCAAACAGCGTCTCCTGATCGGGAACCACGATAAACAGGGTGTTGTAGATATTGGCCGCGTACATGCCGTTGCCCACAAAGGAATCCAGCTTCTCCGCCACCTTGTACTCCCTGCCGAACAGCCTGAACGTGGAATGCTCATAGGAACTCCGGTTGGAATAGATCAGAATCTCATCCTCTGTCAGAGTCTTCCGTTCCCCCATTACAGCATTATAGTCATCCAGTGTGATAAAGAACAGCTCATCCATGGAATCCACTGTAGGTGATACCTCCGCCTCATTAGCTTCCTCATACTGGTATTCCTGAGAGCCCGAAATCCCCAGATACACGTAAGCCGTCTCATCCGTCACAGTCACCCCCCGGTCTCTGCAAAAGGCCCGGACCGTCTCTATACCCGCCTGGTTTCCCTGGGGCGTATTTTCACGGAAGTAGATCATAATATCCGCCGGATAGCGCTCCCTCACCACATCCTCCATACCGATCATCAGGGAAGTGGTAGTTGACACCATTACCAGCACCATGGTGGACAGAATACAGATATTTGCAAGCCCCACCGCATTCTGCTTCATGCGGTAGATCATACCGGATACACTGACGAAATGCCTGGTCCGGTAATAATATGCCTTGTTCTTGCGCAATATCTTCAGAAGCGCGATACTTCCGGCCGTAAACAACAAATAAGTTCCGATGACCACCAATATCACCGCCACGAAGAACAGGAGAATGGACGCGATAGGATTGCGGACAGTGATGGCGATATAGTAACCGCCGCCCAGCGCTGCGACCCCCGCCAGGGCCATGATCCACTTTGTCTTCGGTTCCCGTTCTCCCGCGTTCCCGGCCCGGAGCAGCTCAATCGGGTCTGCCCGATAGACCTCCCGGACGGAATAAAGACAGATGAATAGGAAAATCAGGCCAAACAGTACAGCCGTCTCTCCGATGGCTTTCCCCGAGATGAAAAATCCCAGAGCCACTGTCTGGGCTATCACCTTGCCCACCACCAGATACATGACCTTGTCCAGCGCAATGCCGATCCCCAGGCCAAACAGGAGACTGACCAATGTCATATAAATGCATTCCCAGCCCAGCATTCTGGAAAGATGCCGCTTCTCCATGCCTAAGACATTGAACAGACCGAACTCCTTTTTTCTGCGCTTCACAAGGAAGCTGTTGGTATAGAACAGGAAGATCACGGCAAAGACCGCCACAACCCTGCTTCCCAGATACATGATCTCACTCAGGAAGCCTCCGCCCAGCATTTCCTGTATCCCCGGGTTCAGGGACAGGGATCTGATGATACAGTACATTGCGATGGTGATGACACAGGTCAAAAGATAGGGAAAATAAATACTGGCATTCTTCCTGATATTGCCCGCCGCCAGCTTCGGATAAAAAATCTTTCTCATGCGCTTTTCCCTCCTGTGGTCAGCAGGGTCAACGTGTCGGAAATCTTCTGGTAGAGCTGCTCATTGGTACTGTTTCCCCGGTAAATCTGATGGAACACCTCTCCGTCCTTAATGAACAGCACCCGCCCTGCATGGCTGGCGGCTTTGGTGGAATGGGTTACCATGATGATGGTCTGTCCGTCTTCGTTGATCTCATTGAACACCCTGAGCAGACCGTCGGTCGCCTTGGAGTCCAGAGCGCCGGTAGGCTCGTCTGCCAGAATCAGCTGCGGATTCGTAATCAGGGCCCTGGCCACTGCCGCTCTCTGCTTCTGGCCTCCGGATACCTCATAGGGGTATTTCCCCAGGATATCCCGGATGCCCAGCTTATCCGCAATGGGCTGCAGCCTTTTTTCCATTTCTCTGTAATCATTGCCCCCCAGCACCAGGGGCAGGAAGATATTGTCCTGTATGGAAAAGGTATCCAACAGATTAAAATCCTGGAATACGAATCCCAGATTGTTGCGGCGGAAAGCCGCCAGTTCCTTTTCCTTTACATTCCACAGACTCTTACCTGACAAAAGCACCTGTCCGCCCGTGGGCTTATCCAGCGCCGCCAAAATATTCAAAAGTGTAGTCTTTCCGGAGCCGGACTCGCCCATGATCGCCACATATTCGCCCTGTTCCACGGAAAAGGACACATTGGTCAGCGCCTGTACCTGATTTCCTCCAAACCGCGTCGTATATACCTTTCTAAGCCCCTGCGCTTCTAATAGAACCATTTCAATTGACCTCCTTGTTTTAACTGATGAACCTATTATACAAAAAGGCGAAAAGCCCCGACATCGAATCGAGTGACATTCTCGCCTTATCATGTGACATTTTTGTAAGTTTTATCTATTCTACCCAAAGTTCATCACTGTGCAAGTCCAGCAAAAATACAGTCCCCTCCCCTACCCGGGACTCCACGCTTATTCTGTGGGACAGTTTCTCCGCTGTCAGACGGCACAGATACAGTCCCAGGCCGGTGGATTTCTTGTCCGCCCTGCCGTTGTACCCGGTGAAGCCTTTCTCAAAGATCCGCGGTACATCCTCCGGCGCGATTCCGATTCCCGTGTCCGCTATGCGCAGCACCTTATCCGGTGTCACCGTGATGGAGACGCTTCCCTTTTTGGTATATTTCACCGCATTGGACAGAAGCTGCTCAATGATAAAGAGCAGCCATTTTTCATCGGTCAGTACAGAGACGTCCGTGGCTTCATAGGAAAGGCGGATCTTACTCCTGACAAACTGGGACGCGTATTTGTGCAGGGCCTGCCGGATGATTTTGTCCAGAGAGCATTCTTCAAACACAAAGTCCGAGGAATCGCTTCCCAGCCGCATCCAGTTCAGGGCCATCCCCACATACTGTTCCACCCAGAACAGCTGCTCCAGAAGCTCCCTGTATTCCTCCGTGTCCTCTTCCCGCAGCATCATGCGCATGACGGAAATGGGCGTCTTGATCTGGTGCACCCAGGTGGTATAGTAATCCATGCTCTCCCTGCGCTCTTTCTGCCATTCCGTCAGGTTCCTGTCATATGCCCCTTTCAGCTTCACCAGCATTTCTTGATAATCCGCCTCTGCCAGGGTCCGCGGCTTTGGGATATTGTCCGACAGAAGTTCCACGTTCTGCAAAATCTGCTGTCGCTGCCGATGCTCCCTGCAGTAGGAAGAAAAAGAGACCGTCAGCGCCCCTGTCCCCAGCAGCAGACACAATCCCGACGCATACAGCACTGCCTCTGTCTCCAGATCATACAAAGTAAAGATCAGGGCAAACACACCGGCAAAAGCCCCGCATAAGGCTCCCTGCCAGCGGTGCTGCCACAGGAAATATTTCAATAAATGATACCATTTTTCCTCTTTCATGCCCGTACCCCTGCGCGCTTCCATATCGTACATCGGCCAATCTCCCGATCATGCCTGTCCGGTCATCTGCGCCGCTCACTCCACGATGTAGCCGCTGCCCACCTTTGTCTTGATAAAATCCGCCAGTCCCGCCGTCTCCAGCTTTTTGCGCAGCCTGGTGACATTAACGGTCAGCGTGTTTTCCTCCACATAGGAATCCATCTCCCAGAGCTTTACCATCAAAGTGTCCCGACTGACCACTTTCCCCTTGTTCTTGAGAAGTGTCTGGAGAATCCGGAATTCATTCTTGGTCAGCTCAATCTTCTTCCCCTCATAGATCAGGGAGGCGCTGTTGAGATTCAGTACTGCCCCCCTATGTTCCAGCACAGGCACCATCCCGGCCATGTCATAGGTCCTGCGCAGCACGGCCTGTATCTTGGCCATCATCACCTCAGGGTCCACCGGCTTTGGGATGAAATCGTCCCCGCCCATGTTCATCGCCATGACTATGTTCATCTTGTCGGCGGCAGAGGAAAGGAAGACCACCGGCACATTGGAAATCTTGCGGATTTCGCTGCACCAGTGATAGCCGTTGAAGAAAGGCAGCATGATATCCATCAGCACCATGTGAGGGTCATACTCCGCAAAGGCGGGAACGATATTCTGGAAATCTTCCACGCACAGGCACTGGTTCCCCCAGGCCTCAATCTGTTTCTTCATGGCATTTGCCATGGACATGTCGTCCTCTATGATCATGATGCGGTACATATCTCTATCCCTCTTTCCCGATTTTCCCTCCGCTTTTCCCCGCAGCGGCGCGTCAAGCCCGCCTATACCATCAGTTCCAGCACGCCCTCGAATCCTCTTTCCACGGCAATGTCCGCAGGCGTCTGGCCATCGTTGTTGGCGCGGTTGTAGTCGGCGCCCTTTTTGATCAGATACCTCGCCGTTCCCTCATTATACTCTATCAGGGCATAGTGCAGCGCGGTATTGCCCTCATTATCCGCCAGATTTACATCAGCCCCCGCCTTAAGCAGCTCCTTAATCATATCTTTGTTCGAATTGAGCATCATGGCCGTTCGCCCCATGTTGTCTCTGTGGTTCACGTCCACTCCTGCCTCCAGAAAAATGGGCAACAGCTCTCTGTGGTCAAAACCCAGGAGCATAAACGGCGTCTTCCCATCGTTTCGGGGAATGTCCAGATGCTTCAGTTCTCTCAGCACACCGGCCCTCTGTTCCTCGGTCAGCTTATTGCTGCCCCACTTATCCTCCATAAGGGCAGCGTGGGCCGGGGTCTCGCCCTCCAGATCTTTCCTGGTATCATCCGCTCCGGCATCCATGAGCATCTTTACCACATCCCCGCGGCCGGCGGCACAGGCCTCATGGAGGGGCGTCATGCCGGCCCGGGCAGGGGCGTCCTTGGCAAGATTCAGATCCACGCCCTTTTCTGCCATGACTTTCAGCATGCCCATATGCCCTCTCCTGGCGGCCAGATGGACGGCGGCTTCCCCGGCATCGGACAACTGCCCCATGGACTCCCCGGACAACAGCCTGGCCGCCTCTTCGAAATAGGCCTCGACCTCGGAATCCCCGCTTTGCTTATCGGATGCTATGATACAGGCCGGCGTCTGCCCTCTCACCACAGAGCTGTCCATATCCACGCCCAGCTTTGCCAGCTTCCGGATAACCCCCGGCCCATAGGCCGGACGCAGGCACATGTCCCGCAGACAAAGCCTCTCTCCATGGTAGTGGACAGGCAGGGTAAAATCAAATCCCGCATCCTTGAGAGCATCCAGAATACTGGCCTCTTTATCGCCCATAAGGGCATTGTGGAGGATATCCGTGACTTCGCCCAGTTCATCATCGTCATCCGGATCCGCCTGCCTGATCAGCTTTTTCGCCAGATACAGCGCCAGGCTCAAACCGTCCCTATTCTTCTCATGCACATCGTAAAAGGCGTTTCCGATTATCTGGCTTAAGGGGAACATTTCCATGCTTTCCCCTCCGTCGGCCACGGCTCCGTGGTCTTTCAGGGCTGTGTACATAGCCTGATCCCGAAAAGAAGCCGCATGTCCCAGGGGCGTCACGCCTCTGCCGTCCGCGGTGTCCAGCATCTGCGGACACCGCTCCATCAGCTGAAAGGCCGCTGTCTTATGACCGTGCTTCAAAGCCATCATCAATAGCGTATTGCCCTCTGCGTCCACATAATCCGTTTCAGCCCCCTTTTCCAGAAAAAACTCTGCCAATGGCCAGGTATAGTCCGAACAGTATTCTCTGGAAAGCATGCGCGCCAAAGGTGTCATCCCCTCCTCATCCCTATGGTTGATGTCACAGGTCAGCAGCCGGGCAATCTCCCCTCTTTGCTCCGCGCTGTACTCCAGGCAGGCGGAGGCCATCGCCAGCTCCTGGATTTTGGGATTCACAAGGAAGTGGAACCCATTCATCCCCCTTGCGTCACAGGCGCCTCCGTCGGCCCCGTATTTCAGCAATAATCCGGCCATAGCCGCATTTCCGCAGGCACAGGCCAAAAGGAGCGCGGTCAGTCCATGGCCTTTGTCGTCCGTCCTGTCTATCTCCTCTGCGCCCACCATTTTGGCCCGGAGCAAATCTTCCACCACATCATAGAAATTATGCCACACCAGCAGGTGGAACAAAGTCACTCCCGCATTGCCCACCGGTGAAAGCACCTCTTCCTTTTTGCATCCTGCCACACACTCCCGGGCATCCTGCAGAGTCTTCCCGGAAAAAATACTATACCTGTAAATGGCTTCTTCATGATTTCCCTCCCACCAGGGATGAAATTTAGCCTGGTTGTATTGCTGGCTTGATGTTACCAGCATGTCTGTCAATTCGTTTATGTTCATAAATATGTACCTCCTCGTTTTTGAAAATATTTTAGCACTCTTTCATGGGATGTACAAGAAAGAAGTTAGATTTGACAATTTTTTTGCGGAGTGATAGGATACCATTATATGGAAAGCATTAGAAAGCGGTGACAGGATATGGAATTTTTAGGAAAAGGCAAAAGCGCCAGCCAGCGGCCCGACCTGGACAGCGGACTGTACCAGGCTCTGGCTGCGGGCGATCTGCCCGGGGCCTGGCTGCTGGCCAAGCCCTGCCTGGAACGGACAGATTTTGAGGGACTGTCTGCTTCCACGGCCTTTAACTGCGGGCTGTGCCTTTACAGGCTGGAAGAGTATGAAAAGGCCCTGGCCGGCCTGCGGCGGGCGGAACAGGCATTCGGCGCTCCTCCCGATCTGGACATCCGGGAAAAGGAGCTGTTCTTTCGGGCAGTGAACGCAGAGAAAGACGTGTTTCTGCGCCCCCTGAATCCCCAGGCCCCTGACGGGCTGGAGCGGTATGGCCTCATCAGGACCAAGTGGCTTGCGGCCCTGTGTCTGCTCCGGCTTGACCGCCCCCGGGAAGCCGCCCCCGCCATCCGCTTTCTGGCCCAATATCATATCACAATATAGGCAAGTTACCTGTTTCACCAGCGAAAGATGCCGTAAATTTGCGGCAAACTTTATGGCTCGTGAGCATGAAAGGAGAATCACCATGCAATTGGACAATATGCTTCTGCAGGCCTGCAAAAACAATCAGAAAGGCGTGGTCCAGACGTTCCTAAAGCGGGGCGGCGTGGACGTGAACAAAAGAGACGAATCCGGCAATACCCCCCTGATCTATACCTGTATGAAAAGCGCCAGAGATCTGGTAAAGCTTCTGCTGGACAATGGGGCGGACATAAGCCTGGGCAATCAGAAGAACCGGATGCCTCTGCATTTTGCCGCCCAGGCCGGCAATTTCCAGATTATCTCCATGCTGTGCCAGGCAGGGGCGGATGTGAACTGCACGGACAATGACGGCGTCACTCCCTTAATGGTGCTGGCCCAGAGCGGCAAAACCGACGCAGCCCTGCAGCTGCTTCAGAATCCGGACATCGATGTCACCATCAAGGACAATAGCGGCCGCACTGCTATTGACTACGCCACCTCCGCCGGGCTCAGAGATCTGGTGAAAGCCCTTACCCAGGCGGAAGCGTCCCATACCGACACTTACGGCAACACCACCCTCCACCACGCATGCTGGAACGAACAGAGCGAGGTGGTGAGAGTCCTGCTGGAAAAAGACCCTGCCAGTGTAAACAGCCTAAACGACGAGGGCGAATCCCCTCTGATCCTGGCGGTGCGAAAGTCCAATCTCATGATTACAGAACTCCTGCTGGCCGCAGGCGCCCGGCCCGACTGCGCAGACGCAGACGGCGTGGAGCCCTTACATATCGCCGCCGACAAAGGCGATCTTTTCCTGGGGAAAGCCCTGCTCACCGCAGGCGCCGACATCAACCGGAAAACCTCCGACGGCCAGACTCCCCTGATTCTGGCAGCCAAAAGCGGCAGAAACGATTTCACCTCCATGCTCATCGAGACGGGGGCGGACGTAAACAGCGTGGACAACGACGGCCACAGCGCCCTGTACTATGCCTCCGAGGCAGGGTATACCGAAATCGTGGAGCAGCTGCTGATGGCCGGGGCGGATTCCTGACGGACTCTTTTGTCCGGGCAGGACAGACGCATTCTATAAGGAGACATTATGGCAGATTCCGGAAACGGATTTTTATTCAAAATACTGGATTCTTTAATGGAAAGGCGCGAGGACGAGCTCCTGCGCGCTATGGCAAAGGTAAATGAGGGCGGAGATTTGGAGGACATTGACACCATCGTCACTGATTATTTCTATCTGGTAAAGAAGCTGGCAGGGCGCAAAAAGCCCTCCGGCGTGTCCTTAAAAGGGCATAACACCCTGATAATAGACGGTGAACCGCATATTTTATATCAGGAAATCCGTCATAACGATGCCCGAAATACCGAGCGCTGCATGGAAATCGAAGCATTATTCTCGGATCGGATTCCGGCTGACGAAGTGGAAAAGCGGCTGAATGAGATGATCCGAACCCAGTGGTAGCGCCGATTCTTGTCCGGTACTTCCCATAAATACGGCTGCGGATTTACCGCTTCTGATGTTTGGCACATTTTGAGTAAGAGGTAAATGTTTTTCATTTGTGACGGATAGGCCTTGATTGTGCTTTTCGGCAATCTTTATCGCCGCCAATCCCCAGCAGCCCGGCCGCGTTCCCGCCCAGGACAGCCTCCTGCTCCTCTGCGTCAAGCCCGCTGTTTTGGACGGCCGTCACCATCTGCCTCTGCCCGCTCCAGGGGCTGTCCGTGCCGAAGAGGATTCGCCCTGCGCCATGGCGACTGACCATCCCCAGGAACCGGTCTCTGGACAAGGGCGGATTCTCTTCCGGGGCGCGCACCGTGCCGGGGGCGGGTTCAATGGGCAGCAGGGAGAACGCCGTATCCAGCCACACATCCCGTCCCAGGATCCGCTCTTCCACCTCTTCCCAGCAGCCCCATCCGCCCATATGGGCCAGCACGAACTTCCGGGGCTTCACCGTATCCAGCATCCTCTCTATCCGGCGCACCGAGGAAAAATCCTCCCCCGGAAAGCCTATATCGCATCCCGCATGAGTTATGACAATCATGTCATTTTCACCGGCACATTCTATGAGCCGCAGATACCGGATATCGTCAATGGCCACCCGCTGAAAAACCGGGTGGATTTTTACGCCCTTTACGCCGTTCTTGGAGAGGAAACGCAGAATCTCTCTGTAGTCCCCATTCTCCGGATGGATGCCGCCGAAAGAGATCAGGCCCGTCTCCTGAGAATGGGCGTTCGTCTCTATGGCAGCACGGTTGATGTCCTCCTGCTGCCCGGGTCTGGTAACCACTGGCAGCAGCACGGAATAGTCCACCCCCGCCTCTTTCATGGATGCCCTAAGCGCACCGGCCGTCCCGTCCAGATAATTTTTTGCCCTGGAGCTGGCCGCCAGCTTGGCTATCGCCCGCCCGGCCAGATTCTCCGGAAATGTATGTGTGTGAAAATCAATGATCATATTGCTTCTCCCTGCTTTCTGTTCGCATTCATTATAAATTACCTCCCACCCCCTGTCAAGACACGCACGCTTTCCCGAAACCGCCCTCGGTATTCCGTAAAGCTGCGGCAAAAGCCGGACCGGATCAGCCAGCTGTTTCTGGAATCCCTGGAGGGCGTCCGGGTCATCCGCGCTTTCAACAGGCAGGAGGCGGAGAGCCGGCGCTTCGGTCAGGCAAATACCGACTACGCCGCCACCGCCATGACGTCCGGCCGCATCACAAGCCTTTTGATGCCGGTGATCAATGTGATCTTCGGCGTCACCACGGCGGCGGTTCCGGGCCTTGGCGCCCACTATGTGGAGACAGGGGCTATGGAGGCGGGCTCTCTGGTGGTCAACAGCCAGTACATCAGCATGGTGCTGATGTCGGTGATGATGCTGGCCCTTGTGATCATGATGTTTCCCACGGCCTATGCCTGCTCCGGGCGGATTGGGGAGGTTCTGGAAACCAAGCCCGGAATCCGGGACGGACATTCCGCTCTTCAAGACCGCCCCTTGCGCTCCACGGTGGAATTTCGCCATGTAACCTTTGCCTACCCCGGCGCCCAGGAGCCGGTTTTAAAGGACATCTCTTTTGAGGCCCGTCCCGGCGAAATCACTGCCATCATCGGCGGCACGGGCAGGGGAAAGTCCAGCATTTTGAAACTGATTCCCCGGCTCTATGACCCCCTCTTCGGGGAGGTCCTCATCGACGGCCTCAATGCCAGGGAATATGCGGTGGATGAGCTCCGCTCCCTGATGGGCTATGTGCCCCAGGGCGGAACCAATCTCTCCGGCGGACAGCGCCAGCGCATGGCCATCGCAAGGGCCATTATGAAAAAACCGGAAATCTACCTGTTTGACGACAGTTTCTCGGCTCTGGACATGAAGACCGATCAGACCCTGCGCCGGAACCTGAAAGCCGCCATGGGCGACGCCACCGTGATCATGGTGCCCCTGTCCCTGCTTGCCGCGGCTGGTGTCATGAAAGCCGGCGGCAGGAGCCATTCGTAACATGGCCCCTGCCGCCTGCAACATAGCATACTTACCATACTTACAAGAAAATGGGATTCGTCCAGGCATACTTCCCGTTTTCATCGATTACAGTGGCCCGCACGTAAGGGTAATCCAAAACCCCGTTATGGGAAATATTAATCTCCGCATGTGTCAGCTGTCCGGTTTCCGCTCTCTGGATCCTGGTAGGATGCTTGTCACAGTGAAAGCGAATCTTGGCCGCAGGCGAGCACTCGATCACGGCCTTGCCATTCTCCACATAAAAGTCGTAGATTTCGGGGCCGCAGGAGGAATAAAACGCCCCGTTCTTTAAAGCCGCCAGGATGGAATTGATGTTATTTTCGGCCCGCACCATCACCCATCCGTTACAATGCTGGTACATGGGATGTCCGTCGTCCGTGGCAACGCCGTAAAGGATCTGTCCCTGCCCTAACAACTCATCCCAGTATGCGGCGTCCGTGTCCATGTCGTCCTCCATGGCGCAGCCGCTGTTCCAGATTTCCATGGCAAAATTGCCCCGGAGCTTTTCAAAATAGCGGGCAGGCGTGGAGCTCCATTCCGGATGGCAGTAGATGGTCAGATTGCCCTTTGCGTGGATGTCGTCCAGGCAGCTCTGAAATTCCTCCTGATTCCGGGAGCGGTCGGATTCCAGCCTCTGGTCCTGCTCATACCCGTTTCCGTCCTCTTTGGCGGGACCGATACATACGATGTGGAAGCACCGAAACCCCTGCCCCTCCTCAAAGACGGCGTCCATTTCCATACCCGGAATGATGGTAATGGGCACATCCGGGGCATAATTTTTAAAATTATAGACCCGGTGGTCGGTCAGCGCCAGGAAATCGTATCCGTGCTGCTGATGATAGCGGATCACCTCTTCCGGACTGCCCTTGCCGTCGGAGCGCGTGGTATGGCAGTGGAGCCCGCCCTTTAACATCCTTTCACTGCCTGAAAATGCCTGCTGCTGTTTCATGATTGTTTTCCTCCTTAAAAGCGCCTTATGATTGCCATGGCTGTTCTTTGCTACCCATATTACACAACTTACGGAAAGAAAGCAAGGGAAAACTGCAAATACCAGCCCACTGGAAACTTTCGCCGAATTATGTTATACTTCCTATAACACTTTCACTGCCAAGGGAGAACCGCCATGAAGCTACTGTTCATTGACGATGAAGAAGAGACAAGAAAAGGAATCGAAAAGAATATCAACTGGGAGAAGCTTTCCATCCACAGCCTCGTATCCTTTTCCAATCCATTCGAAGCCCTGCACTACCTGGAGACAGAAGACGTGGACATCGTCCTGTCCGATATCCGCATTCCCCAGATGGACGGCATTACCCTGTGCAGGGAGATTTTGCAGAAAAACCCCTCCGTCAGCATCATCTTCATCAGCGGCTATTCCGACAAGGAATATCTGATGAATGCCATCCAAATGTCCGCCGTGGACTATATCGAAAAACCCGTCAGCGTCCCCAAACTGGAGAGCGCCATTGAGAAAGCCGTAAGCAGACAGCTCCACACCCGCTCCCTGGAACAGCAGGAAAAGACCGCTTCCGAGATCATACAGAAGAACCGGCAATTACTTTTAGACCAGTTAATGCAAAAGCTCATTCACAGCCCCCTGCAGCTCACCGAAAAGGAACAGGCCCTTTTTCCCTTAAATCATAAGGACTACTACCGTGTCTACATATGTGCCAGCCGACCGGACACCATGCGGTTTCCGGCCCTGATTCAGGCCATATCCGACTCCCTGGCTCAGTCCGGCCTTTCCTCTTCTTTCTTTTCCGCGCAGAAAGACGAATACGTCTTCCTGTTTTTGCTGCGCTGCTCCCAGACCGCTGCCCTTTTGGATTACCAGTGCAGACAATATCTCTACAGCCTGTATGTCATCAGCAATTCCGAGGAGGTCAGCTATGCCCTGGAACTGACCGAATCGGACGACTCCCTTTCCATAGGCAGGCAATACCGGGAATCCATTCAGCTGCGCAATGCCCTCCACCGCTCCGTCCTGCCTCTGCCGGATGCTTCCGTTCGGATCTATATGAAAGATTCCTTTTCCGATGTGATAGACCATAACATGTTAGAAGACATATCTGTCTTAGAACAATATCCCCGATTTCAGGATTTCTGCAACCGGTCAGACCAAACCCTTTGGATTCCTACCGCGCAGGAAAATCCTTATACCGATGAAACCACAGCCTCCCTCTCCCTCTTCCGCAAAGTAGGGCTGGACAGCAGGTGGATTACAGAACTATACATCCGGCAGTCACAGCTGCAGGAAATCCTCTCTGACGCAGATCCCACCGGAAGAGGCGCCGTATTTTGGCTGGCGGAGGACGGCTCTCTGCTTAGCGCCACAGATGAGGCGCTTGGGGCTGCGTACCTCTCCTACTGCGGCTCTGTCCGGCCAAAGCAGGAAGTCTGGGACTCCTGCTCTCTGAACGGCCTGGTATTTTCCACATACAGCTATCCCGTTCAAAGCACGAGGCAGACCCTGACCCTGCTGCTGCCTGGGGATTCCCTTTCTTTCTCCCTTCGGCTGCTGCCGAAATACGCCCTCTGGATTCTTCTGGGCTTTATCATGGTTTCCATTGCCGCCGCCCGTTTCTTCACCAACACTTTCAGCAGACGTCTCCTCCATCTGGACGCAAAAATGTCCCAGCTCTGCGACGGAGATCTGGATGTCCATATCGAAGAGCAGGGACGTGATGAAGTCGCCCACCTTTTTCGGTCTTTCAACCATATGACAGGGGAGATGAAGCTTCTGGTTCATCAGCAGTATGAAAACGGTATCCGTGTCAAGACTGCGGAGCTGAATGCCCTCCAGGCCCAGATCAATCCGCATTTCCTCTACAATACCCTGGAACTGATCAACTGGAAAGCCATGGAAAGCGACTCCCCTGAGATTGTCCGGATTGCCCAGAATCTGGCGGATTTCTACCGCCTGACTTTAAGCAACAGCAAATCCATGGTCCCCCTAAACGACGAGCTGAAACTCATAGACCGGTATCTGGACATCCAGAATTTCCGGTTTTCCAGAGACATCCAATTCCTGGTACAGGTTCCGGAAGACTGTCTCTCTGTCCTCATTCCCAAGCTGACCCTGCAGCCCCTGGTGGAAAATTCCGTGCTCCACGGCTTTCTGGGGGAGGATGCGGATCCGGAAAAGGAGAACTGGATCCGGCTCCGGGTATGGCGCGAGGAATCTGATATCCTGCTGGAACTCAGCGACAACGGCTGCGGCATGCCAGAGGAAAAGCTGGGCCGGATTCTCTCGGACTGCCCTGCAGAAGACGGACCGCGCTCCCATGGTTTCGGCGTTCCCAATATTCAACACCGGATTCAAATGCTGTACGGGCAGGACTGCGGCCTGCACTTTACCGCAGGCAAAGGAGAGGGTATCACCGTGACTATCCGCATAAAAGACCAGACAGCTTTGGCCTGAAGCAAAAAACTCTTGTTCTGGATCTGTATTTTATTACGACATTTACTACGACATTTATTACGACATCAACGAACAATCCATTTACCGCCGCGGTTTGCGCCAATTCGTTCAATGATTCCGGCTTTCTTTAACTCTTTGAGGATTCTCTGCACCTGTCTTTCTGAAATTCCAAGTTCCAGCGCAAGGCTTTTGGCGGTATGCCTTTCACCCTGCCGCAACAATGCCAAAAGCTTATCTTCTGTAGAATTCTGCCCAATGTCCTCCTGTCCTGTGCCATTCTCTGAAAGCTCCAAAAGCAAATCCCGAATCACCTTGAGGCTGAACTCCACAAAAACCGTAGATTCTCCGGCAGCATTGGAAGCATTCAACGCCTGATAATAGGCATCCTGCCTCTCATGAATCATGGTCTCTATGGGAATCCACAGGAAGAACTCCCTCCATTTTGCCAAAATCAGGGTATGCCATAACCTGCCTAATCTCCCGTTTCCGTCCGCAAAAGGGTGTATGAACTCAAATTCATAATGAAAAATACAGGACTTGACCAGCGGATGAAGCTTTGATTCCTTCAGCCACGTAAAGAGCTGTCCCATCAAATCCGGCACATACTGGGGCGGCGTGCCTGCATGAATCAATTCTGTCCCTGCATACACCCCCACTCCCCTGCTTCGAAAGGTGCCCGATTCCTTTACCAGGTCTGACATCATGACTTTATGCGCTTTCAGCAAATCTTTTATGGAATATGGATTCAGCCGGGTCAGCAGTTCATATGCCTCATATGCATTCTTCACTTCTCTGATATCCTGCGGCGGTCCAAGCACCCTCTTTCCGTCAATGATATCGCTGACCTGATCCATGGTCAGGGAATTCTGTTCTATTGCCAGAGACGAATAGATGGAGCGGATTCTGTTTTCCCTGCGAAGCTTTGGATTTCGGGACAGCCTGTCGGACAGGGAGATTCGTTCTGTGAGTTCTGCAATTTCTATTACGAGGTTTGTTATGGATTCTGTTGCGGTAAAAGGCGGGGTATAGTTGTCGGTCAAACGGGGATACCTCCAAATTCTCATGTTGTCTACCAGTATAGCACAAAAGCAGAAAAAAGCAAATCCGGCAAGAGGATATCCTCTATCCTCCTGCCGGCTGCTTTTTTGGCTTTACCTTATATTTTCCGTCCTATACCGACACGCCCACCTCTTCCAGCCTCTTCTGTACGGCTCTCACATCCAGCGCCCGGGGCAGACAGCCCGAAGCTGCGCAGATGGCGGCTGCAATCCCGACTGCCTGTCCCATGTTGGCGCAGATGGGCATCACCCTGTAGTTGGAATGGGCCATATGGGTGCCGCTGATATCTCTTCCCGCAAGATAGAGATTGTCCACCTTTTTGGGCACAAAGCAGCCATAGGGAATGGTATAGCCCCGGGGCTGTGCAAACCCTTTCTGCACGCCTGTCTCGTCCAGTCCCTCCCCGGTCATATTGTGGACATCGAAATTAAAATGCGCCTTGGCCACCACCCAGTCCGGAAAGACTCTGGCCGAGACGATGTCTTCCTGACCCAGCACATACTCCCCCTCGAAATGCCTAGTCTCCCGCACCCCGATCAAAGAAGCGGAACTGATCAGGTAGCACTCCTCAAATCCCGGCACGAACTTTCGCAGGAACTCCACGATTCTGTCCATCTGCTTTCTGCATATAATGGTGGCCTTTGTCAGGTCCTCTGCCTTTGTGCCGTCGATTCCGATGCAGTTGGTCATATTACAGGTGACCACGCCGGGGAGCGTTGTGCGGTACAAAAGTACATGTCCTGCCGGAAAGGGCAGATTTTCCCGCCCGATCTGCTGGATGTCCCCGGCGGGAATCTCCAGGTGGTCTTCGAAGCAGGCAGGAAAGACGCCTCTGTCTACATCCACCCCCGCCACCTTGAACATAATCGTGGCCGGCTGCATCCTGTTGTCCGATTCCCGCCCCAGGGAGAAAGGTACCCCCGCCCGGGCCACAATGTCGCCGTCCCCGCTGGCATCTATGACAATTTTGCCATAGATCACACCCCTGCCGGATTTGTTCTCCACAATGATGCCGCGGATACAACTTCCCTCCATCACCGGCTCGCAGGCAAACGTATACAGCATCAGGCAGACGCCTGCTTCCTCCAGCATTTCCAGCAATACGGTCTTGAGGCGCTCGGGATTGATGACCTGGCGGTTCTCCGGAGAATCCATATCAGCAGAACGTTTCAAAAGTTCTTCATAAAATCCTCCTTTTGTGTCTCCCGTCCAGTGGCTCATAAGCCCCTCCGTGGCGATCCCCCCCACATTGCCCATCTGCTCCACCAGCACCACGCTCGCTCCCTCTCTTGCCGCTGCAATTGCGGCGGAGACGCCTGCGGGTCCGGAGCCTGCCACCACTACATCCGCACTGGCGATTACAGGGATCTCCCTTGCCGGTTCCCGATATGTTTCCATCTCATATCCTCCTGAATTTGGATTCATTCTACTTGTGAGCGCCTCCGCTTGCCGCTTTTAACCTGCAAACCCAATCTTACTAGGACACCTCCCTATTCGTACCCTTTTTCCTCACAGTAGGCTTTCCACAGGCCAAGGAATTCTTCCCTCAGGTCAGCTATTCCCACCTTTTCTGTCTCCTCTACAAATTTGGCCACAGCCCCTTCCACATCGTCCACCATCCCAAGCCTTACAGGCGTCAGGTATTCATCAATCAGAGCCTTAAATGCCGCTGAACCATTCTGATTCTCTATCACGCCATTATAGCCTGCCGAAATGTTGGTATTGGGATATTTCATTTTAGACGAAATTTCTTTCATATGGGAAAATATCTCATTTAACTCCTCATTTTCTTCTCTCTCCAGTAACAGATCGGCATTTCGGAAATTCCAGGCGTTGGAGGCCTCATGGGAAAACTGGGTATTTTCCATAGGCGTATAGTATCCCTCTGCGTCAACCGTATAATGTTCCCCCTCAATGCCATACAACAGGAGATGATTCAATTCCGGATCCGTATACAACTGTTCAATTGCCATCATGGCACGTTCCGGATATCTGGAATTTTGAGGGATTGCCGTGGCATCGCTAAAGAAGTTCTGGGGATAAGCCACTCCTGATATATCCCCATATACGATGTTTCCCACTTCCCAGTCCGGATGTTCCTCTTTTATTTTGGCTTTGGAACCCACATATTTTGCAGGATTCATTCCATGGGAGACAAATGCAATCGCTCCGCTCTCGAAGGCGTCAAGAGCGCTTGCACTCAAATCCGCAATCCCGCTCCGGGACCAATACCCCGCGTCTGCCCATTTCTTTGCCAGCTTCAGGTCTTCCAGCTGCTCCTCGCTCCCATAATAGACCCAGGGCTCAGAGGGGTTGTCAAAGGGACATATCATACCGTATGCATCGTCCACGGAATAAGCGCTGGGCCGTTTGATATCCGGAATCGAAAAAGCAGTGACTGCCATAGTGGGCATCATATCCGGTTCATTATCTTTGATTCCCTGCAGGTAGGCTTCTATATTTTCTATACTATCCGGGACAGGCAGCTCATATTTTTTTCGCAGGTCCTCCCTGTACACAAGATTGCCGCCCTCATATTGCGTGCCTACGGCAGGGATACAATACAGATGCCCCTCTATTTCCACCTGCGCCAACGCCTCCGCAGGAATAGCCTGCTTAAGGCCCGGTCCATACACATCAATATACTCATTTAAATCCAAAAAAGCATTCTTATCCACCAACTGCATGAAATTCAGCCATGGAGCCGTGTAGATGATATCACAGTCCTCTCCTCCGTTCAGTATCATCATGTACTTATTATTGGTGTCTGTCCATGAAGTAAAGTTGAATGAAATAGTGGCATTGATTTTCTCCAGCAGAATCTCGTTGATTTTCTCTTCCACTTTACTCATGCCTTCCGGTTCGTCTCCCACAAAGTAGCAGACCAGTTCCACCTTCTGCGACGTGTCAATCGCCGAGTTCTCCTCTTCCTGATCCTCTTTCTCCTGCTCCTCCTGCTTTACAGACTGCTCTGCTTCTGTCTGTGGTTTCTCGGACGATTGCTCTGACACGCCGCTCTCCGAAGTCTCCTGCTTCCCGCAGCCTCCCAGGATACTGCCCATAAGCATTGCCGTTGCCAGCCCTAACGCCGCCCACTTCTTTTTCTTTCTCACTGTGTCTTCCTCCTTCTTTCTTACTGTCTGTTTCTTTGGTTACCTGACTTCCTATTTCATATGATTCCGCCTCCGCCAGTTACACGCGGACATGAAATCATGGACGTCCTTTCAGGGCGCGCTACCCTTTCACTGCCCCCACCGTTATGCCCGCCACAAAATACTTCTGTACGAAAGGATAGAACAGCAGCACCGGCCCTGTCACCAGCATGGCCATGGCCATCTTCACGCTCTCTGTAGGCAGATCACGAATCACAATATTCACCTGGTTAGCCAGCTCATTCAAACTGTTGGCCTTATTCACCATATTGTAGAGATAAAACTGCAGCGACCACGTATTCGACTTCGAGCTGAAGAGGCTGGAGCGGTACCAGTCGTTCCAGTACCCCAGCGCCAGCATAAGCCCTATGGCGGCCAGCGCCGGCTTCAAAAGCGGCAGCACTACCCTGGTGAACGTGGTGCCGTATCCCGCTCCGTCAATCTTCGCCGCATCGCACAGCTCGTCAGGAACGCTGCTGCTGATAAATGTCCGCATCAGCACAATCAGGAAAGGCGACAATACCGCCGGCATCCACTGGGCCGTCAATGTCCCTTTCAGCTTCAGCACCCCGCACATCATATAGTAAAAAGGCACCAGCCCACCGCTGAACATCGTGGTGAAATAAATCAGAAACGAAACCTGATTCCGGTAAGTGAATTCTTTCCTGGACAACACAAAGCCCGTCAGCGACACCAGGAAAAGACCCACGCTGGTCCCCACAGCCGTCACAATGATAGTCACCCGATAGCCGCTGATCAGAGACGTCGGATTCTGAAAAAGCGTCCTGTAGGCCTCCAGGGTGGGCTGTTTGGGAATCAGGGAAAAGCCCTCTCTGAGAATGACTCCGTTATCTGTCATCGACCCTGAGAGAATGATTAGAAAGGGCAGCACACAGATGGCGGAAATCAATATTAACAGCGGATAAAAAATACCGTTAAATATCCTCTGGGATTTCATCCGGGGCCCTTTGTTTCTATTTTTGTTCATACATTGCCTGCCTTTCTATAGTCTGCCCCGCTTTCCTCAAAACAGCGCATACGCGGGATCTTTCTTCCTGATACAATAATTGGTGACCATCACAATGGCAAAACCCACCACGGATTGATACAAGCCCACGGCCGTACCGATTCCATAATCCACATTGCTGATAGTAGCTCGGTACACATATGTGTCCAGAATGTCCGTTGTGGAAAACAAAAGCCCGTTATTGCCCACCAACTGATAGAACAGCTCAAACTGCCCCCTGACGATTCCGCCCAGAGAATAAATCAGCAGAATAATGAACGTAGGCTTTACCCCCGGCAGAGTAATATAGCGGATCTGCTGGAAGACGGATGCACCGTCCACCTTTGCCGCCTCATAATACTCCTGGCCGATTCCCGTGATAGTCGCCAGATACACCACCGTGCCATACCCCAGACCTTTCCAGATATTGAAAAAGACAATGATAAAAGGCCACCAGGCGGCATTGGTATAAAAATCCACCGGCTTTCCCTCAAGGACATTGACAACGATATTGTTAATCAGCCCGTGGTCATAATTGAACAGATTGTAGGCAAATACGTTCAGGATCACATAGGAGACGAAATGGGGCATCAGAATCAAGGTCTGATTCACCTTTTTGAACCACTTCCCGGTGAGCTGGCTGATGATGATAGCCACCGAGACCTGACAGAGATTTCCCAAGACAATAAATGCCAGATTGTAGAGTATGGTATTCTTCGTCAGCCGCCCCAGGGCCCCGGAGATGAAAAGGAACTCAAAATTTTTCAGCCCCACAAAAGGACTGCCCAATAGCCCGTCCTTGAAATTAAAGTCTGTAAAGGCGAAATAGATGCCCACCATAGGCAGATAGCTATTCACCAGGAAAAAAAGAATCGCCGGCAGCAAAAACAGCCACAGAATCCTGTTCTTCTTCAGGTCCTGCCAGAAACTCCTTTTCCCTTTCGGCTTTTTTAGTCTCTTCTGTCCCATCCCATGTCCTTTCCCTGCCTGGCGGCAGCTCTGTCGCTTTTGATAAATAGATTTTACCATCTCCCAGACAGATTGGCTCCATGACGAAACTACGAAAATAGGGAAAATACTACGCAAAAGGCGCACAAAAAAAGAACGGCAGTTTCTCACCGTCCTTTTTCACTGCTGTGAGCAGTCTGTCTTCAGATATGGTATTTCTGAAACAGCTGCTGTTGAAACAGGCTGTCCGTTGCTGAGCGGAGCAAATCCTCCTGGCGTCCTTCGGTAAGGAGCACCTGTATCAGTTTATTGGTACGTTGATTCCCTCTCCTCTCACCTTTCCTCTCGCCTTTTTTCTCCGCATGCTTTTTTATATCATCCAGCGCTTTGCACATATCCCCTTCCTCCTCTCCGTTCTCCTCATTTAATGTATATTTCAAGCTTTCCCGGATATCCTTTATATTAGTACAGGCATCTATGACATCCACCGCGCTCCTAGGAATCCTTGTGAAAAAATTCCTGTTTTCCCTGATATATTTCTCATACCGTTTCCTGGAACTCGTATGCTTCATAAATCCCAGTACATATTTCAGATCCGAATCCATCTTCTGCAGCTCGCTCTCCGGAATGGCGCGCATGGGAATCAAGTTCACCCTGTAGTCTCCCACCAGTCTGGTCATTTTCCGCGGCAGCATCCTCATGTCTGTCATCAGTTCTCTTAGGCCCAGCGGACTTTTCCACTTCTCTTTGCCCCAATACAGGGTCAAGTCCAGAATCGGCTCAATCCTGTCCTCTCTTTTGTAATGATACTTAAAATCGTCCCCCTGCCTATAGCTTTCGCCTGCATGGATATTGCGTTCCTGTATCTCTTCGATCTCTCTCCCATAGGCCAGACAATCCAATTCCATCAGACGCCACGGATAGATCAAATTCACTGAATCCTGATTTTCCAGGGCCAGCTTGAAATGCATCCCGCCCATACTTACATTTGCAAGAAAGTCCCTCTGGCGGAAAGACAGCTTCCCTTTGGTGTTCCGGATCGTATAGAATCCCCTTATCTCCTCACACTGCCAATCCTGCGGCAGCTTTTCTCCAATATAGTACTCCAGCACCGAGCGTATCCGGTCAGAACGATTCATATAGACTGCCAGTGCATTATTCGGCTCACCCATTTGCCCTCCTTATTGATATTATTTGGTATTAAGCAGGGTTTCTGAATGATGGAATCACAGATTAAAAAGCCTTGCAGGCACATGGCCCGGATTTAGAATATCCTGCTCAAAGAATTTGGTTACTTTGTTAAGTATAGCATATCCTTTCATGGCCTGCAATGGTTGTTTTTTTATCTATCTATGTTCTGTTATTCGTATATTTTCGTGTTACAAGCCCGTCAGGCACCATAGATATCTCCCTTTCCTGGATCAGACCTGGCAGGTCTCATATGAAATCCGATAAAGCCCTCTGCCGAAAGCCTCTCAGTCCCGCTTCTCCAGCCTGGACTTCGCCACCTCTTTCACAATATACTGAATGGCCACGAACAGCAGCGCCGCCACAGGCCAGATAAAACCCACGTACCTCCAATTGTCCAAATACAGGCCCAGCCCCAGAAACAGCGCAGTCACCAGGCACCAGTACACTGTGGGGAAGAAAGATGTCCTCTTGTGCAGCGTCTTTTCCTCCACCGTATAATCCCCCTCCTGCAGGAGCTTGTCAAAGCTGCCCTGGATGCTGCCGGACCATACGAACAGCACTACCGCCACGGCCACCATGAAAAGCAGCACTCCCACACAATAGATGTAAACCAAATCCCCAGCCGAAAAGGCTGCCGCCACCATCAGGGGCACCACGCCGATGATACACAGGGTAACCCCGGTCACCACGCAGAAGCGGTACCGTGCCGCGAAATCCTCTTTCCGCTTCCTGACAATTCCCTCCACACCGTACTGCAGTGCCAGAGTTTCTTTCTCCAGATACCGGTACTTCTCCGTGCGCATATCGGAGAGAATCAAAATTGCCACGCCGATGGCCACCAGCACCAGCAGAATCACCATACCCAATCCCCCTGCCATGTCCTCGCTCATAGCCGCTGCCCCGGAGACTCCCGCCTCCCCGCCGTACTCCGCCAGGCCGCTCATGACAATCATGGGAATGGGAGAGAGGACGCACAATCCCGCCCCAAAGGCAATCCGCCCTGCCAGCTTCTTTACCAGGCCCATGAAGCCGTTGGCCTCCTCCAAAGACACTGCCCTCTCCTTTCTCCCCTCATAGACGTCCTCCGTCTCCGAGGGCAGCTCTTTCTCCACATCGTCTTTCAACAGATAATCCGTGCTGACCCCAAAGAGACCGCTCATAGCGATAATCTTGTCAATGTCAGGAATGGAGGCGCCGCTCTCCCATTTGCTCACGGACTGTCTGGAAATGTTCAGCTTCTCCGCCAGCTCCTCCTGTGACCATCCGTTTTTCTTCCTCAGTGCCATAACTTTTTCAGCCAATATCATATCTTCTCCTGCCGCTTCTGCAGCTTTTCCTTTCCGCACGCTCCGTGCCTGCTTTTCCCAGGGGACGCGGCCGGCCATCGAACCGTCTGCAAGCGCCGCAGCTTCCATGGCGCTTCGGCATCTTTCGTGTCCGAAAAAGGCCGTCCTCCTGTGGCAGTCTTCTCCGCCCCGGGTTAAGGCGTCATGCCCGGGAAGCTCTCATCCGCTGTCCCCCTGGATGCTGCAATCGTAGCAAAAAAGCCGGTTGACAACTACCAATTGCGCTTGGAAATCTGTCAACCGGCGGTTGCATATGGCTCTTTTGGCCTATTTTATGCAGATTCCGCTAAAAATACTTCAAAAGCCTCTCCCAGTCACGGCGCGCAAACCCCAGGCTTAAGTAAAATTCTACATCACTCAAACTGCGCGGCATACAGCTTATAATAGAATCCTTTCCGTTCCATCAGGCTCTCATGATTCCCCTGCTCCACAATGTCCCCTCTGTCTACTACGAGTATATAGTCCGCATTCCGGATAGTGGACAGCCTGTGGGCGATGACAAAGCAGGTCTTATCTTTCATCAGTTCCCGCATGGCTTTCTGGATCTTGCGCTCCGTACTGGTGTCCACGTTGGAGGTGGCCTCGTCCAGGATGAGCATCTTCGCGTCATAGAGCATGGCTCTGGCGATGGTAAGGAGCTGCTTCTGGCCCTTTGAGATGTTGCCGCCGTCCTCGCTGATGACGGTGTCGTACCCCTGGGGCAGACGCATGATGAACGGATGGATATAAGCTGCCTTTGCCGCGGCCACCACCTCCTCCATGGCGGCCCCCTCCTTGCCGTAGGCAATATTCTCGAAAATCGTCCCCTTAAATACCCAGGTATCCTGGAGCACCATAGCGTAGGCTCCCCGCAGGCTCTGCCTGGTGTAGTCCCGAATATCGCCACCCTCTGCCAGCACTCGGCCGCTGTCCACGTCATAGAAGCGCATGAGCAGGTTGATGATGGTAGTCTTCCCGGCTCCGGTGGGGCCTACGATGGCCACCATCTTCCCTGCCCCCGCCTCCAGGTTCAGGTCATGGATAATAGTGCGGCCCTTGTCATAGCCAAAGTACACATGCTCCAGGGCCACATTGCCCTCCACCTCCGCCAGTTCCCTAGCCGTCTCCCTATCCGCCAGCTCCTCTTCCTCATCCAGCAGGCCGAATACCCTCTCTGCCGCCGCCAGGGCGGAGTAGAGCTCATTGGTGATGTTGGCGATCTCGTTGATAGGCCCTGAAAATTTGCGGGAATATAGCACGAAAGAGGAAATCTGCCCCAGCGTGATATTCCCCAGCATGTACAGAAAAGACCCGAACATTGCGATCAGGCACAGGCCCAGGTTGCTGATAAAGTTCACCGAGGGACCCATGGTGACGCCGTAATACTCCGCATCGTAATAAGCCTCCGCCGCGTTCTGGTTGATGGTGTCAAAGCGCCGGGACACTCTGTTCTCGTAGGCATAAGCCATAATCGTCTTCTGCCCGGAGAACATCTCCTCCACGAAACCATTCATGATACCGTAATTCTTCGAGCGCTTGGAATATCTGGGCTGGGTGATGCCCCGCATCCTGGCAGTGTAAATCACAGCCGCCGGAATGGTCACCAGCACCATAAGCGACATGGTAGGCGCGATATAAATCATCATGGCTAACGACCCCGCCACCGTCACAATGCTGGTCAGTATCTGCACCACGTCCGTGGCAATGCAGGTGCTGACTACATCTATATCGTAAGAAACCCGGCTAATGATGTCCCCTGCCTGGTTCCGGTCAAAATACCCCACCGGCAGCCGCATGAGCTTACCGAACACATCCCCCCGCATCTTCCTGGCAATCCACTTGGAGATGCACATCATCATCATATTGATGCAGACCGTGACCGCAGAGGAGCAAACATAGCAGAACAGCATCCTCTTAGCATAATAATACACCTGGTCAAAATCCACTTTCCCCGCCCCCGCCGAGGCCGCGTTGATGGCTGCCCCCGCCATGCTGGGTCCCAAAAGCGCCAGGAAATTGCTGACAAAGCACAGCAAAATGATAAAAGCCAGAAGCCACTTATAAGCCCCCACATACCGCAATAGCCGCAACAGCGTCCCTTTCGTATCTTTCGGCTTCTTCCGCACACTCTCCCTCGATGCCATAATCCCCTCAAACCCCGCTTTCCATAAAACGTCCGGATGAACCGGCGCCAACGAAATGGTTCCGTTTTCCTATAGTCAATCAGCAAAAGACTACTGCAAGTTCTGATAAGGTATATTATAGGGACAGATATCTCTGCATTTATGACAGGAAATTTTCCAGGTCTGCGTTTCCGCATCGTCCCCAAAAGCGAAATCATAGCAGGTCTGCTGCTTCAGTTCCGGGCCGTCCAGAGCATTCACGGGACAGATGTCCACGCACAAACGACAGTTATCGCAGAGAGGCTCTTTCATTTCGTCAGGCTCAAATTCCTGTTCAGACAAAACCGCACCCAGCCAGACCATACTGCCAAATTCCGGCGTTATCAGCAGAGAGTGTCTTCCTATGGTTCCCAGCCCTGCCGCCTGTGCCGCATGCTTTTGGGAGACCACAGACCGCCATCTGCCCGTATTTTTATCCCACTGGCTTTCGTTTGTGGGAATGGGAACGCAGACTACCTGATATTTTTCCATTTCAATGCAAAAGTCAAGAGCAATGGAATCCATCTTAGGTGTAATCGAATTCCGAACTCTCGTATACGGAATATCAGACGTACACTTTAATGTCCCTACCGGAAATCTACAGGCAAATGAAATCACGGATTTACAGGTGGGCAAAACATCCAAGGGGTGATACCCTTTCGGCGCATCCGAAAATCTTTCTATACTTGCTATCCCGCATAAATCCGCCCCCAGCGCGAACATGATTTCTTTTACTTTCCTCTTGTCAATCATATGTCATCTCCTGTTATATCTTGTGTTTTTCCGAAAAAAGCCTCATGTCCCCATTTGAACCCGATAAATCTCCCGATACATAGGGCAGTTCTCCAGCAGCTCCTCATGGGTGCCGTGGCCGATGATTTTTCCCTCTTCCAGAACGATGATGTCGTCCAGGCTCATGATGGAACTGATGCGTTGGGCCACGATAATCGTAGTGGTGTCCGCGTGATGCTCTCTGATGGCCTTCCGCAAGGCGGCATCGGTCTTGTAGTCCAGCGCGCTGGAAGAATCGTCCAGAATCAATATCTCCGGGGCCGCCGCCAGCGCCCTGGCGATCAGCACCCTCTGGCGCTGGCCGCCGCTTAGATTGGCTCCTCTGACTACAGCCTTATGTTCGTATGTATCCTCATACTCCCGTATGAAGTCCCGGGCCCTGGCGTCCGCCGCTGCGGCGTCCATCTGCTCCGGAGACACGTCCCGCCCGAAAGCGATATTCTCCTTTAAGCTGTCCGCAAAAATCACGTCATTCTGGAACACCACGCCGAACATCCTGTGCAGCGTGTCCTTGTCATAGGTGCGCACGTCCTTTCCGTCGATGAAGACAGCACCCTCGTCCGCGTCGTAGAAGCGCATCAGCAGGTTGATAATCGTGGTCTTACCGCAGCCGGTGGCGCCGATGATGCCAAGCGTCCCGCCCTTTTTGATGGAAAAGTCGATATCTTCCAGGGACTTCTGCCGCCACTGGCCGTCGAATTTAGAGGCGTCCGTCCCCACCGTTTCCCTGCCGTAACTGAAGCCCACATGATCAAAGACAATATAGTCTTCCCGCTCCGTCACCGCAGCCTCCTCTTCCGGCAGCGGCACCAGCTCATCCTCCGCATACACCACCGCCGCAATTCTGGACGCGGACGCATTGGCCTTGGACAGCATCATGAAGACCCGGTTCAGGCCCATGACTCCCATGGATATCATATTGAAATAAGTGAGAAAAGCCAGGATGACCCCGGGCTTGGTGACACCCCCATTGACCCTGACAGCGCCCACCACCACCACAATGGTCAGGCCTACGTTCAGCACAAAGGTCATCAGCGGCCCCGGCAGGGCCATGACGATGCCGGCCCGGATGTCCTTTCCCGCCATCTGCTCGTTGGCCGCCCCGAAGCGGCGGCTTTCGTAGTCCTCCTTGGAGAGGGCTTTCACCACCCGGATGCCGGTGATGTTCTCCCGCATGATGCGCACGATGTCGTCCACACACTGCTGCACCTTTTCATACAGAGGAATGCCTTTCCAGGACACGAACACCACCAGCGCGATCATGATGGGCGCCAGGATGCACAGCACCGATGCCAGCCCCACGTCCATGGTCAGCGTGATCGCGATGCCCCCGATCAGCAGGATGGGCGCCCTGACCCCCATAGCCTGGAAGCTGCGGATGAAGTTCTGCACATTGTAGGAGTCCGAGGTCATCCGGGAGTTCAGTGACGGCAGGCCGAATTCGTCCACCTGGTTTCCCGATAATCCCAGGGACTTCCAGAAAAGGTCCCTGCGGATTTCATAGATGCTCTCTTTCGCCACCTTGGTGGACATCCGGTTGGATTTCACATTGCTCTGGCGCACGAAGACAGCCAGGGCGATCATCACTGCGCCCCAGCCAAAAATCAGCGCCCCGCTTTTCCTCGGCACCACATCGTCCACCATATGCTCCAAAACATAGGGGAGCATCAGCTCCCCCAGGGCGGCTATGGACTTGATGGTCATAGCCACGATTATCATTCCGCGGTATTTTTTCAGATACGAAAATATGAACTTCATGTTTAGACACCTTGCGCGCTCCGGCGCATATCAAAACAAAATTTTGAAAGCGCACTTCTTTCAAATGTCATACCTAATTGTAATCCACCCCTATCAGGCAAAGCCCCGCCGCCGGAGCCGTAGGCCCTGCTTTCTGCCGCACAAAGCCCGTGAGGGATTCCTTTACTTCCTCCAGGGTCACATTGCCGTAGCCCGCTTCCAGCAGCACCCCCACCATGATGCGGACCATGTTCTGGAGGAATCCGTTGCCGTGGAACGTGAAATACAGGTACTCCCCCTCTCTTTTGATCTCTATACGGTCTACATTGCGCACCGTGGACTTCTTCATCTTGGGGTTTATGCAGAAATTCCGAAAGTCATGCTCCCCCCGCAGAAGCTCCGCCGCCTGCTGCATCTTGGAAAGGTCGGGCCGCTCGTCCAGCCTGACACAGTACTTCCTGTCAAACACGGACTTCACCGCCCCTTCCTGGCAGGTATAGCGGTAGGTCTTGCCCGTGGCGTTGTACCGGGCATGGAACCTGTCCGCGGCCTCCCTGACCTCCCGCACCGCAATGTCGTCAGGCAGATACTGGTTCATGTAATCCCGGATCTCCCCGCAGCTCATCTTCGTCTCCAGCCAGGCGTTGGCCACCATGCCTTTGGCGTGGACGCCGGCGTCCGTGCGCCCCGCCCCGATGACCTCCGTTTCTTTTTTGCACATCAGGCTAAGCACATGCTCAAGCTTGCCCTGAATGGTGTTCTTCTCCGGCTGGCGCTGCCATCCGTAATACCGGCTTCCGTCATATTCCAGCAAAAACCTGAAATTCTTCATCTGTTTTCTCCCATCCCATAAAATATGCTCCCTCGCTATTCTTCTATTATAAGACAGGATTCTCCGGAACGCAAACATAATCTTGCCGGCACTTCCATTCTCCTGTATCTCCTGCCTCGCTTTGTCCGGGGCCTATTTTGCTGCAAGTCAACAGCCCCGCTGCAGGCAACGGAGCATCAAGCTTACAACGCGGCAGTCGCAAAGCCATATTCTATGACTTTAATGTGCATGCAAGCATGCCCGCCTGGCTCGTTGCTCAACGAGCAACGTTTGCTCGCGGGAATCAAATAAGCAGTGTGCCAAAACCGCGGTCTTGGCACACTGCATCAGGTCTCTCCCGGCACGATCAGTCCAGTACAATCTCCCTGTGCTGTTCGGCCGAGTCATAGATGGCCTGCAGAATCCTGGCTGTCTTCAGCACGGTGTCGATATGAGAGGGAAGCTTCTCGCCGGTGCGGATGCACCTGACGAAAGAGTCGATCTCTGTCCGGAACATGTCCTCGCTCTTACCATCTGGCGTGAACTGCACCAGCGCGTCATGCTCTGCCGTATATACCGTGAAGTCCCCGCCGTACTGCAGGCGGATGCCGCCTTTGTCGCCCATGAAGTCGATATAGGTCTCTTTTTCGCCGATGTTCTGCGCCCAGGCCCCGTGCAAGGTGAAAGTAGGCCCGTCGGTGCGGATCAGGGCAGTGACAGAATCGTCTACATCATAGATGCCGTCCCTGACAGGAGGGCCTGCCCACATGTCCTTGTAGGTATATCCCTGGATGTCTTTGCCCAGCCTGCAGAAAGTCTCGCCGGACACCGTAAGGGCCTTGGGGTCTCCCAAGCAGTACATAGTCAAATCCAGATAGTGCACGCCCCAGTCGATGAGCACGCCTCCGCCGGAAATCTCCTTGGTGGTAAAGGCTCCGCCCAGCCCCGGGATGCTCCTGTGGGCACGGAAGCTGATATACACATGATAGACCTCGCCCAGGCGTCCCTCTTTGATATACTCGCGAATGCGGTTCACCTGATTGTTGAACCGGTTCACCACGCCGATGTTGAGCACCTTGCCGCTCTCGTGCTGCGCCTGCTGCATGGCCACGGCCTCCTCGTAGACCCTGGCGGCGGGCTTCTCGCAGAGCACGTTCTTGCCGGCTTTCAGCGCGTCTATGGAAATGACCGAATGCATCTTGTTGGGCGTACAGACGGACACTGCCTCCACCTCCGGGTCAGCCAATACATCTCTGTAGTCAACCACGGCTGTACCGCAGCCGTATTCCTCCACGGCAGCCTCCGCCCGCTCCGGGATGATGTCGCAGAAATACTTGATCTCCACATCCTCGTTCTTCATGTAGGCAGGGATGTGTGCGCTGTTGGCAATGGTTCCGCAGCCTATCACTGCCACTTTCATTTTGTCCATAGCTATGTTCTCCTTTCGGGCCCCTTCCATGCCGCGGGTCTTATGCGCAGTCTCAGGGCGCCATGCGTATCTTCATTCTGCCATATACTTAGTAAAAAGACAATACCTTTTTGTTACTTGTGAAAATCCTGAATTTCTGAATATAACTGGCAGCTTTGGGCGAAACGGAATGACAGATGCCTTAAAGCAGCCGGAGGAACGCTTTAAAAGAACCCGGGTTCCGGACGGCGCAAAGGGCGGACATTCCTGTCCGCCCCATTTCAGCCTCTGTATGCAGCTTTCACTATTCTGGCAAAATTTTTCGCTGCTAAGGGCAGCGCGGACAATCTCCCCGCTGACGGAGCAGCTCTTATTTATCGCAAATCTGTAGTCTTTATAAAATAAGTCCCCTGACTTTCCGGAAGTCCCCGTCCATAACCCGGTAGGTGGACTCCACCCGGCCGTATTCCGCAGGGGATATGGCTGTGTGGATGTAGAGGGAGTCCATCCCCACAAGGCGGGCTCCGGCAATGTCCGCCGACTCATCGTTTCCGATCATGATACTCTCTTTGGGATCCAGGGCATATTTCTGCAGAAGCCTTTCAAAGAATATCTTTGAGGGTTTCTTGCATCCCTGCTCCGAGGAAATGAAGATGCCGTCAAAATATTTCGTCAGGCCCAGCATCTCGATCTCCGGCCTGGTGAAGTCCGTCTGGGCGTTGGAGAGCAGATAGACTCTTTTTCCGCGCGCTCTAAGCTCCCCCAGAAATTCCTCCACGCCGTCATAGGCCCGGATATATTCTCTGGACAGCGCCCGGAACGTGACTGCCGTCATTTTCGTGAGAGTCTCGTTGCAAGCGGCGCCCTTTTCCAGATACAGCCTGGCGAACACCCTGGACAAGTCCGGCTCCGCCTCCTGTATCCCGATCCTCGCCGTCTCCTCCCCCTCTAAGCGGCGAAACGCCGATGACAGCTCATCCGCCCCATAGGCCGCCCCCATGGCCCGGTAAATCTCGGCCATCTTCTGCCACAGGCAGGGGTTCTCCTCATCCGTGCGGATGTCCGCCAGCGTTCCGTAGAAATCGAAAATGTAATTCCGGTACATATCGCTCCTTTCCAGGGCAAGCGTCCCTGATCGTCTCACGCAGCAAGCTTCCCCAAAATTTCACTGGCCATTGCGTTCCCGCCGCCCCTCAGTCCCTCCGGCCGGGTGCCCGGAGGGACTACTGATTTGTAGCAAAACAGGCCCAAAGTTGCACCCGCCATCCTTGGAATTCCTACAGTCAGCCCACAGGTAATGCTTTCCTGCAAATTCCGCAGCCAGGCCTCAGGAGCGCAGCGCGTCATACACCCTGAGGATCTCCCCCACGCTCCAGGCCTGGGCGAAACACCCCTTGGAGGACACGGGATTGCCCCCGTCATAGATTTCCGGCAGCTGGCCGATACAGCCCTCCCGCAGGGCGGCTCCTATGCTCTCCAACTGCTCCCGCACATATGCTTTCGCCTCCGCCGTGTACCCATGAACTTTCAGATACGCCCGGTAATAGGCGCCCAGCGGAAAGACCCAGACCGTCCCCTGATGGTAGGCCAGATCCCGCTCCAGTTGGGGGCCCCCATAGAAAGGATGGAATTCCTGGTCCGCCGGATCCAGCGTCCGCAGTCCGTAAGGGGTATAGAGCTTGCTGAATACCACCTCCACCACCTGCCGCTCCTTTTCCGCCGGCAGTACGGAGAAAGGCAGGGACACTGCCCAGATCTGGTTGCAGCGGATCTGCAGGTCAGCCCTGGTGCCGGACACCACATCTTTCAGGCATCCCGCCTCTTGGTTCCAGAACTTCTCTTCAAAGCTTTCCATCACCCGCTCCGCCATGCCCTCATAGTCCTTTTCGTCCTCGGGGAAGAACTTGCGAAATTCCCCCATGATACGCAGCGCATTGTACCAGTAGGCATTGATCTCCACAGGCTTTCCGTGTCTGGGCGTAGGCAAAATGTCTCCCACCCGCACATCCATCCAGGTCACCTGGTCATAGTCCTGTCCCGCCAGAATCAGACCGTCCTCATCCATGCGGATACCGAAATCCGTCCCTTTTTCGTACCAGTCGATGATCTCTCTCATGGTCTGATAGGCGCTCTTTACCAGCACAGTGTCCTTTGTCTTCCTGTAGTATTCATACACTGCCAGGATAAACAGAAGCGAAGCGTCCACGGTATTGTATCCCGGCGCCTCTTTTCCCTCCGGGAACAGATTGGGCATCAGGCCCTTTTTGCAGTAGGCCATAAAGGTCTGCAGGATGCTCTCCGCCGTCTCATACTGTCCCGTGGCCAGACAGCATCCCAGCATGGCGATCATGGTATCCCTCCCCCAGTCCTCAAAGAAAGGGAAGCCCGCCAATATGGTCTGCTTGGCCGTGGAGGAGCGGTAGGAGATGAACTGGCCGGCAGCGGCCGCCAGGGTGCGGGCGGTGTCGTCCGCAAATCCGGCCTTTTCCCGCAGGGTCTCCCTGTACCGGCACATCTCTTCCCGCATCCGGGCCGGCCTGGACAGTCTGGGCAGCATGCCGTATACCATCTCCAGCTCCCCACCGGCCCCGGCTCCCACACGGCGGGAAATCTTGTGGTTCACCGCAGTGCGCCCCGTCTCCCGGCGCCCGTCGCAGTGGTCATAGGCATAGTACAGTCCCTCCCGAAAGGTGAGGGGAAGTTCCCACAGATCGCCGTCTGTCCAGAAGTGGAGTGTCTGTCCGTTGGAGCTGATCTTCCCCTCCTCCAGGGTAAACGCCTGTTCCCGGCTAAGCAATGCGCCCTTGGGCACGAATTCCAGGTGGGGACAGACCTCCAGCACCGCCTCTTTTCCGGAATGATTGCGGATTTCATAGGAAATTCCCACGGAATTCTCCCCCTGGGACAGCACCATGGTACGGACGATCTCTATGCCCTTTACCAGGTAGGTCCACCGGGGATAATCCTCATAGGTAAACTTTGTCTGATACAGAAAGCCCTGCTCTCTGGCCTCGTCCAGATAATCCTGGCTGGACAGATGTACTTCCTCCTCCCCGATGAAAAGGATCTCCTCCAGCCGGTGAATCATGTTGTAGCGATGATTGGGAGAATGCACGCAGGCCATCAGCACCGCATGGTCATTCCGCCCGCAGGAGCCAATCATAGTAAGCGATGAAAAACCGCCCAGGCCATTCGTCATCAAAAAACAGTTTTCCTCGCCGCGCTCAAATGTCTTCCAGTCCTGTTTTCCATACACGAATTTCATCCAAGTTCCCTCCGCCTTATTGTCTACCGATTTCAGACCCGTTTAGACTCCGCCTTGATCTGCGAAGCCTTTTCTTTCGGCAAATTTTTTTTTGCTTCGCCGGTTTCTTTCGCCTCTTTTACATCTTTTGCGTCTTTTGCGTCTTTTTCTTCTTTTATGTCTTTTACGTCTTTTTCTTCTTTTCTTTCTTCCGCTTCTTTTGCTTTCTTCTCTTCCAGCTCTTTCAGCGCAAGCCGTTTCGCCTGCTCCTCTTTCAGCCGGATCTGCTCCTCCTCGGGCAGCCTGCTGCTGATCCTGGTGAGCCGGTAAATCTTTTCAATGGCGGCTTGATCCAGCATATCCGCCGACATCCGCCACTCCCAGTTCCCCCCAAGGGTGGAGGGATGGTTGATTCTGGCCTCGGCGTCCAGTCCCAGGTAATCCTGAACCGGCGTGATACAGGTGTTTGCCGAGCTCATCATGGCCATACGCACGAAATCCCAGTATTTCTCGGAATCCGGCGTGGAGGCATTGTCCATGTATTCCTCCGCGAACGCCTTTGACTCCTCGTCCAGCCCCTTGTACCACTGCACCAGCGTCTCATTGTCGTGGGTTCCCGTATACACCACGCAATTGCGGTCATAACTGTGCGGCAGGTAGTCTGTCTCCTCCCTGGGATCGAAAGCGAACTCCAGCACTTTCATGCCGGGATACCCGCTGTCCTTTAGCAGCTGTACCACGGTAGGCGTCAAAAAGCCCAGGTCCTCGGCAATGATCTCCTTGTCCCCCAGTCTGCTTTGCAGCACCCGGAACAGCTCCATCCCCGGTCCTTTCTCCCAGTGGCCGTTCACGGCCGTCTCCTCCCCGTAAGGAATGCTGTAATACTCGTCGAATCCCCTGAAATGGTCGATTCTCACCACATCATACAGCTTGAAGCAGTAGTCAATCCTGCGGCACCACCACGCGAATCCGGTCTGCCTGTGGTAATCCCATTTGTACAGCGGATTCCCCCAAAGCTGTCCTGTGGCGGAAAAAGCGTCGGGCGGGCAGCCCGCCACGGCCACGGGCCTGGAATCCGCGTCGAACTGGAACATCTCCGGATTGGCCCAGGCATCCGCCGAATCATAGGCCACATAGATGGGAATGTCCCCGATGATCCGGATGCCGTTCTCGTTGGCGTAGGCTTTCAGTTTCTCCCACTGGACATGGAACTGGAACTGGAGATACTTGTAGAATTCCACGTCGAAATAGCACTCTCTCCTATAATAATCCATGGCATTGGGCCATCGCTTCCGGATGTCCTCCGCCCACTCCTCCCAGGCAGCCCCGTCAAAGCGTTTCTTCACGGCCATGAAAAGCGCATAGTCCTCCAGCCAGCCGGCATTCTCCTCCACGAAGCGGGCAAAGTCCGGATTCCGGGCGATATTGCTGCGCTCATAGGCCAGATGCAGCAGAGGGAACCGCTCTATGTAAAGCTTACCATAGTCGATTCGCGCCGGGTTCCGGCCAAAATCGCATGCCTCGCACTCCTGCCTCGTCAGCACGCCCTCCTCTATCAGCGCCTCCAGATCGATGAAATACGGATTCCCCGCAAAGGAAGAAAAGGACTGATAAGGGGAGTCCCCATAGCTTGTGGGAGAAAGGGGCAGAATCTGCCAATAGCTCTGTCCCGCCTCTTTCAGCCTGTCAATAAAATCATATGCCTCTCTGGAAAAGCAGCCGATGCCGTACTTCGACGGCAGACTGGCAATCGGAAGCAGTATTCCGCTGGCTCTCTTCATGGTCTTACCTCCTGGTCCGCTTTGACGGACACTTTCTTATTATTTAAAAAGGGGGCCGGCCTCCCGGCCGGTTCCTTTTCAGACGACATTTATGCACTCCCTGTGGCAGCACAGGCTATGGGGCAGGCTCTGCCCAGCAGCATCCCGCTGTGGGCGGGCACCCGGACGCAGCCGCCCGTAAGCGCCGCCGGCTTTCGGCAGTCGGCCTCTTTCCCGTCCGCCAGCAATTCCCAAAGCCCCTTGGCTGCGGCTGACCCGGACTCCGAAGCCAAATCCGGCGCCTTGTCCGGTACCGGAACCTGACAGGCCTGGCCGGAGGCATTGTATATAATGAACAAATCCTCCCACCTACAGGTCTCTGTGGACCTGTTATCCACCAGAAAAGACACCACGCCCTTTCTCCGGACGGTACCGCAGCGAATCCGCTCCGCTGCCTCCGGGGATTTGTCGCACAGGCCCGGCAGACGCTTGCGCAGCCGTATGAGGCCTCTGTAATAGTCCACCAGTTCCCCATACTCTGCCGTCCTGCTCCATTTCAGCATATTCAGCTTTGGCGAAGCACAGTAGCTGTTGTCCTCCCCCTGCTTCGTGCGCGCGAACTCCTCCCCGGCCTGCAAAAACAGATTCCCCTGGCAGGTAAAATAGATGAAAGCGGCCAGCTTGTTGGCGGCCAGCACATCCTCATACTTTGTATCGAAATCCGTCTCGTCGGGGCGCATGGATATCACCAGCTTATCCCAGAGAGTAAAATTGTCATGGGCCGACACATAATTTATGATCTGCCTGCAGCTTTTCGGCAAAAAACAGGCGCCGCCATCCCGCCATCCGGTCACCGCATGTAGAATCGCCTGCTCCATACCTTTGCCGCCGTTGACAAAGCCCGGGGCATCTCCGTAGAACACGCTTCCCTTGATGGCATCTCTGGTATCGTCGCAAAAAAACGCCACACCGTCCTCCAGATGCGCGGCGTTTTTCTTTTCGGCAGCTATGGTCCCCTCCTCCATAGGAGAGAAATCCGCGCTCCAGGGCTCTCCGTAGAGCAGCTTCTCACCGGGCCCGAACCTTTCGTCCAGTTCTCTGCGGATCCGGTTCATCAGCTCCACCGGAAGCAGTCCCATCAGGTCGAACCGGAAGCCGTCTATATGGTACTCTTCCGCCCAGTACAGCACGGAATCCGCGATATAATTGTCCACCATGGACCGGCCCGCCGCCACATCGTTTCCGCAGGCGGAGCCGTTGGACAGGCTGCCGTCCTCCAGATAACGGTAATAGTAATCCGGCACCATTCTCTGGAACCAGGAGTCCTCCCTGTGCGTATGATTATACACCACATCCATAACTACACGCATGCCGTTTTCATGGAATGCCTGTATCATTTCCTTGCACTCCCGGATCCGGGTCAGCCCGTCTGCGGCATCCGTGGCGTAAGATCCCTCCGGCACATTATAATTCTTCGGATCATATCCCCAGTTAAACTGCCCCTCGTCCCCGGCTTCATCTACGGATCCGTAATCAAAAAAAGGCAGCAGATGCACATGGGTAACACCCAGGTTCTTGAGATATTCCATGCAGGTGGGATAGCTTCCTCCTGTCCCCCTTACGGTAAATGCCTTGTATTTCCCCCGGTACTCCTCCGGAATGCCGCTGTCCTTGTCATAGGAAAAGTCCTTAATATGCAGTTCGTAAATGATCTGCTCCCCGCAAAGCGACGGCGCCCTGTCCGCGCCGAATCCCGGCGGATCCGTCCGCCCCAGATCCACCACCATGCTCCTGTCCCCATTGCAGCCGCAGCCCACGGCATAAGGGTCCGCGGTACAGGTTTCCTTTCCATCTATCACAACTTCGTAATCGTAATACACTCCATGCAGACTCTCTTCAAATGCCAGGCTCCATACGCCCTTTTCCCCTGCCTGCATCTCCTGTCTCAAATAGCTTTCCGAAGCGCTGTCCCTGTAGAGCCGCAGTTCAATCCGCTCCGCCAGAGGGCTCCACACCTTAAATACTGTCCTGCCCTCCCTGCAGACTGCTCCCAGATCCTTTCCGTCGTATCGGAACTTTTTATCAAATTCTTCACTGGCGAAAAAAGCCAGGCGTTTGGCAACATTCTCTTTCACTCTTACCTCCAGATACCCAGCCCTGAAGAATGCCCTCGCTTCGGGCACACTTCCCCTAATAAAAATGCCGCCGCAATGGGGCAGGAAGCCTCTTACACAGCTTCCTGTCCGCCATGAATGTCCATTCATTCTCTGCAGCAGCACAAATATAGTTTATAACATTTCATACGGAACTGTCAAGAAAAACCCAAATTCCCAGGCTCCAAAATCACGCCGGTCAATCAGCCCTTTACCGCGCCGGACACGCCTTCCACATAGCAGCTCTGAGACAGCAGGAAGACAATGGCGATAGGGATGGAAATCAGTACGCAGCCCGCATAGAACTGGGTGTAATAGTAATCCACGTACTCTTTCTCCAGCATGGTCCACAGACCGATGGCGATGGTGTAGTACTCGGTGTCGTTACCCATGATAACTTTCGCGAAGATGTAATCCACCCAGGGACCCATGAAAGAGGTCAGCAGGGTGTAAGTAATGATGGGTTTGGACAGCGGGATGGTGATCTTGGTAAAGGTATCCCACTTGGTGGCGCCGTCGATAAAGGCCGCCTCGTCAATGGACTTGGGAATGGTGTCGAAGAATCCCTTTGCCATATAGAAGCCTAATCCCGCGCCTCCCGAGTACACCAGCACCAGCGACAATTGCTTCAGCACGCCGGTCTCTAAAAGCCCTAAGCCTTTCAGGATGTAGTACACAGCGATCATGGACATAAAGCCCGGGAACATGCCCAGAATCATGGCAATGTTCAGGAACTTCTTGCGCATCTTGAAGCGCAGGCGGCTCATGACGAATGACACGCACAGCACGAAGAAAGCGGACAGCAAAGTACTGAAAATCGCAATGATCAGGGTGTTAAAAAACCACCTGGTAAAATCAATGCTGGTGCCCCCCGAGATATTGCTGTTGATGCCCAGTATCAGCTCTTTATAGTTGTTCAGAGTATAGCCCTTGGGCATGATATAGGTTTTGTAGGAACCGCCCTCCTCACGGAACGATGTCAGTATAACGAACAGGATGGGCAGAACCCAGATAATGCTAAGAACCGTCAGCAGCACATAGCAGGCTGCATTGGTGATTTTTCTCTTTGCTCTCATTATTGGAACGCCCCCTCATCTTTGTAGGCACCTGTACGGTGATAGGTCAACAGTGACAGAGTCGCAAGGATGATAAATACCAGAATACCGATAACCGCGCCCAGGTTGTAGTCTTTCTGGGTGATGGTCAGCTTATAGAGCCAGGTCACCAACAAGTCCGTCTTGCCCGCAAAATAATAATCCAGCGAATCAGGACCGCCGCCCGACAGCAGGAAGATGACGTTGAAGTTGTTGATGTTGCCCGTAAAGGATGTGATCAGGTTGGGCGTCATCACAAACAGCATGTAGGGCAGCGTAATCTTTCTGAAGATAACGGGCGCGCTGGCTCCGTCTATCTTCGCTGCTTCATAGAGGTCCGCAGGAATGTTCTGCAGGATACCCGTAGTGGACAGCATGGTGAAAGGCACGCCGATCCAGATATTGATGCAGATGATGGTAATCTTCGCAAGCAGCGGATCCGTGAAGAACGGTATGGACTCCGTTGCCCCTATGATGCCGATTTCACGCAGAAGCACGTTCACCGGACCGTTGGCGTTGAAGATGGTTCGCATGGTCAGCAAGGTAACAAACTGAGGAACCGCCACGGACAGCACGAACATGAATCGCCAGAAGCCCTTGCCTTTGGTATCCTTACGGTTGATCAGAAGCGCCAGCAAGAGCCCTAAGATATAGCAGGTCACCGTAGCGGACACGGCCCAGATCAAGGTCCATCCCAGCACAGGCCAGAACGTTTTGGCCAGGGAGCCCGTGGATGCCACCAATGACCGGAAATTCTCCAAACCTACCCAGGAGAACAGCGACCCGGGGGGCTGATGTTCATGGTCATAGCTGGTAAAAGCAATCAAAATCATGAATACCAGCGGAACAATGGTGAAGACCAGAATGCCGATGATCGGAAGCGCAAGCAGGAATGCATGCAGATTCTCCTCTTTCAGGGAGCGTATATCATCCCGGAAAGTAGGAATATGCTGTCCCTTGGCAATACGGACCTGGGTGCAGTACGCGCTCTTGGCGGACATGCATGCCAGGAAAATAATGGCAATGGTCAGAACAATGGTAATAACGCCGTAGAGCAGGCAGAGCATGGAGTTGTCACCCATGGAATATTCGTAAATTCCCAATGCCTCATTATAGACCTGTCCCTGTTCCACAGTACCCAGCGTCAGGAAATCCCCAATCGCGCCAATCCCAAACAGAATCATGTATACAAAATACAGAATCTCCAGCACCAGGAAAATCAATCCCCTGGCAATCTGCTTATTCATTATATTTCCCAGGCCAAAAACAAGGAAAGAAAGCTTGGTGATGGTATTACCTTTCTTAAATACATGGGATATACTCTCGTCTCTGGGCCTGTCATATTTAAGCGGTGCTTTCTTCTTAAAAAGTCCCATCAGAAACCTCCTGATTCCAATTCACCATCCGCCCATACAGCCCGGCTGCAGCCTGTATGTATGGGCGGATACCATTTTACTTATTCGCCCACTGTTTCCGCTGTCATAGCCTGCACGAAAGTATCCAGTCTCTCCTGTGCATTGTCCTTTGTGATGATGCCGCTCCTGATTTCTGTAGGAATCGCACCTGCATTGGTCCAATATCTGCTGCTGAATACAGAACTGGAGGGCTGTGCCACGCTGGCCTTATTGGACTCCTCTACAAGCACTGCCATAAGGGGATCCGCCATAACTTTCTCGTTCTCGCCCGCCTTGATATTGGCCGGAGCCTGCTGGGAAAGCTCGTAGCGCAGAAGCTGATTCTCTTCGTTTCCGATGAATGCCGCAAATTGAACGGCCGCCGCCATGTTCTTGGACTGCGCGTTGACGCCGATTGCCTTGGAGCCATAGAAGCTCAACAGCTGATAATCCGTGCCGTCCGGATTGAAAGTAGGAATAATCGCCATTCCGAGATCGTCTCCCAATATACTGTGGAAGTTCTCATATTCCCAAGTGCCGCCGAACCATGCGCCCAGCCTGTGGCTTTCAATCAGCTCCGTAACGGTAATCTCACCGTCGTAAGCACATTTCGGATTGTTGATCAGGTCAATCAGATAGTTGGTTACCGCCAGGCCTGTGGCGTTGTTCCAGTCTACCCCTGCGGCCAAATCGCTTCCGTCAGCCCCAAAGACGCTGCAGCCTGCGCCGTAGTAGTAGCAGCCCAGCTTCCAGCCGCCTGCGGACTCAAAATAGAAATTGTAGACATCGTCTGCCGTTTCCTTAGCCATGATCCCTTCCAGGGTCTTGATGTCATTTTCGTCCAGCAGAGTCTTGTCATAATACATGAAGAAAGTGTTATGGGTGAAAGGAATTCCATAGATCTTGCCGTCCTGGGTCACGGTAGCCGTAACGGATTCGGCAATCTCGTTCTTCACCATCTCCTCGGTAGCGCCGCCCAGCTGGGCAATTGCGCCTGCCTGTACCAGCTGAGGAAGCTGATCGCTGGCGAACAGGAATACATCTCCCGCAATGCCTACATCGGTCAGCACCTGCTCCGCGCACTTATCCTCGCCTACCACCTCATTGGTCCAGGTGATATTCCACTCGGGATGGGCTGCCTGGAAAGCCTCCTCCATCTGGGTCATGGCGCCGGTGTCGATCTGGTTCTGAGGGCACCATACTTTCAGGGCGATGTCCTGTGTCTCACCGTCCGCTGCCCCCCCTGACGCGTTCTCGCCGCCCTGGGAAGCATCTGCGCCCTGGGAAGCATCTCCGCCCTGGGAAGCATCTGCGCCCTGGGAAGCATCTGCGCCCTGGGAAGCATCTGCGCCGCCCTGAGATGAAGAACCGTCGTCTCCGCCTCCGCATCCCGCCAGAAGCGATAAGCTCATAGCCGCTGCCAGCAATGTGGCAAAAATCTTTTTCTTTTTCATTTTAAAAGTCCTCCTTTTAGAAATTTTGCTTTTAGAAACTTTTAATGGTTTCTTTAAATTTCGTTGATAGAAAAATATCATATTTTTAGAATTGCGTCAAGCCTCTGTTTGTGCAGGTTCTCCGCATTATTAGACATTTTATTTATGCGTTTATGCAGTTTGCATGGGTTTTCGAAATTATTCCCGAAACAAATTCCCGAAACTATATTTTATTAGTTTCGTTTCCGATTCTTTTTATCATCTGTTTGTCAACGAAAAACCAAACCGTTAAACATTGTATTTCCTGATATCATCCGCCTTATGCGCTTAATAAAAATAATTTACAAACGAAATATCATACTTTATTTTTCCTTAAAGTTTCGCAGACACTCTTGTTTTTCAAACGCTGTCTTGCTATAATCTAGATATCGGGACATAAAATCATTGTCACTTTTCACAAAATTTTTACGGGAGGATTTCCTGATGGCTACGATAAACGACATTGCCGCAAAGCTGGGAATTTCCAAGAGCACAGTCTCAAAAGGGCTGAACAATGCAAAAGATGTCAGCGAAGAAATGCGCAAAAAGATTTTGGAGACCGCGGTGGAACTGGGCTATACCAACAAGCGTCTCCAAAAGGAGAGGAAAGCCCTGTGCATTTTAGTAGAGAATATGGACTTTCAGACTCCGAATCAGTTCGGACATGATATTATCCTGGGCTTCCGGCAAATGGCGGAACCGGAGGGCTGGACGGTAGACATCATCCCCATAGACATAGAATTCCAGCGGGGCACCCCCTATGGCGTGTTCATGATAGAACACGGCTATCAGGGCTCTTTTATCCTGGGGCTGACCCTCCTGGATCCCTGGATGAAAGAGTTTCGTACATCCAAAATTCCCGCTGTCCTCTACGACAATTACATCAAGGGGAACCCCCACATAGCCTCCGTGGGCTGCGACAGCCAGGAGGGCTTTGAGCTGGCGGTCAAGCACCTGACCTCCCTGGGACACACAAAAATAGGCCTCCTCTCCGGCCCTCTGGAATCTTACATCCTGAAAGCCAGATACAATGCCTATCTGAGCGCCATGGAGAAATACGGTCTGGAAATCAACGAAAATTATATCGGCCTGGGCTATTATGTGAACGATTCCACCCGCAAATATATCCCGAAGCTCATGGAACAGGGCGTCACTGCCATCCTGTTCTCCCACGACATCCGCGCCATCTCGGCCATGACGGAATGCGAGGACCGGGAAATCCGTATCCCTCAGGACGTGAGCATCATAGGTTTCGACGACCTGCCCATGACCGCCCACACCCAGCCGCCCCTGACCACCATCCGTCAGGACCGACTGGCCCTGGGCAAATGCGGCTTCTACGCCCTGTCCTGCCTGCTGAACCACGTGGCCATTGGCTCCATCCAACTGCGGGCCACCCTGATCGTCAGAGACTCCACAGGCCCGGCCCCGGCCCAAGCCTGGATAGCTGCCCACCCCCAGAAAGCCCAGGCCCCAAGCCAGGGAAATCCAGCCCTCCCGACCTCCCAGGCCAGCCCCAAGCCCCCTGCCCCCAAAATCCACTGAAACACCCTGCAAAAGTCTGACCCAAACCAAAAAGGCGGGAACCCAAAAGTCCCCGCCTTTCTTACCGGCACCGACACCAGCACACAACTCTATTACAAAAAAACAATCAATGCATCAATACAAATAAAAATAGATAAAAACCAAATCCATGCAAGGCCGAATCTGCACAAAACCCAATTGGTGCAGAGACACAAACAGGCACAAAGATAAATAGGTGCAAGACCGGAAGAATGCCCCGCACTCCGGGGCATTCTTCCGCGCGGGACCGGCTTGCAAGCGAACTCGTTCGCTCGCAAGCCTAGAAGTTCTTAGGCTACGTCCTTTGTAGCCTTAGAACTTCTTCCCGCGCTTTTACCAGATGAATATCTCTTTCCCATTCAGCTTCATCAAAGCCTCCAGGAAATAATAGTCCCCGTAAATAATGGAAAATTCATGTTCCCTGTCATGGTAGGCCGCCGTACACTTTTCCAGCAGATTGTCCTCCATCTCGTTCCAGCGCACCCTGTCCTCAGCCAGCGCCCCCAGCATCTTAAGCGCCGCCTCCAGATAAATCCTGCTCTGCCTGCCCTCTCTTAGCTTCGCCAGCTCGATCAGGCCGCAGGACGCAATGGCCGCCGCCGTGGAATCCTCCAGCGCCACATCCACGGGCTGTCTGAAGTCCACCGGGATAAAGCCGCTCTCGGGGATATTGGCGATAAAGTAATTGGCCACCCGCTCCGCAGTCTCCAAAAACGCCGGCTCCTTGGTATGCAGATAGCTTAAGGTAAAGCCGTACAGCGCCCAGCTCTGGCCCCTGGTCCAGGAAGAGCCCTCTCCATAGCCCTGTCCGCCGTAGCTTCTCACCATTTCACCGGTCTCCAAGTCGAACTCCACGATATGGTTCACGGAGCCGTCTCCCCGGACAAAGCTTTTGCCTGCGGTATTGGCATGGCTCACGGCGATCTGGGAGAACCTGGGATCGCCGGTCTCCTCGCCGGCCCAGTACAAGAGAGGCAGATTCATCATGCAGTCAATGATGGCCCAGCCCCTGTGATCCTCGGCGCCCCAATCGTTCCAGGCCCGTATGAAATTCCCCCGGTTGTTGAAACGCCCGGCCAGATTTCCGGCGGCAAGCAGGGCTCTGTTCTTAGAGGCGGGATTCTTGGTCATGCGGTAATCGGCCACAGCCGTGGGCAGCCACTTGAAGCCGTTATCGTGGTCAAGCTTCCCATAGTCCATCAGACACGCGTCCAGCTTCCGCTCATTGTCTTCGGCAATTTCTTTGTAGATTTCCTTTCCGGTCAGGGCGTACATCTGCCACATCATGCCGCCCCAGAAACCGTTGGTCCACCAGCCGATTTCCCTTTCGCCGGACTTGTCGTCATGAACGCCGTGCACTGTGGTGTAGGGAATCTTGTCCTTTGACCGCTCCGCCACCTTTTCCAGCTTGCGGGCCACCCTGTCCAGGGTCTCCAGAGCCCATGCCTGTTCCTTTTCGTTTAGATGCATTCTCTCTCCTCCTTTTCCAGCCGCCCTGCGGCTACACAGAAGCCAAAGCCTCTCCGCGCGTGGCTTTCCAATATATATTTATACTGTACACCAGTAAATTTACCACGAATCCCGACTGCAGATCGCCGGCAGGGTGCCTTTGCCTGTTTTTCCTACTGTAAATTCCGGCAGTCTGCAGTATAACGATTTACGCGCATTGCCCTCTGCCCTGCCAGCTTGCCCTGCTGTCCGAATCCCCTGTGGACTTTCGGCAGATGTTCAGCGAATTTCCAGCAGTTCGAAAGCTCTCTGCATGTACCTGTTCTGATCGGTGAGTCTCCAGATCAGGCCTGAGCGGTAGTTCTCAATCATCAGCAGACTGATGCCCTTATCGATGCCGATATATCTGTCCGAAAACCGTACTTTCCCTGAAGCAGCTCTCCCTCTGAATCAGGGAGGTGGGCAGCAGGATACGCCTGCTCTCCTCTCCTTTCATCATTCCCAAAAGAGTCTGCGCCGCGATCTCCCCCAGTTCGCACAGAGGACGGTGCACAGTCGTCAGGCGGGGGGTCATGACCGCGCTTTTCTCGATATCATCCACGCCAATGACAGAAATATCTTCCGGCACCCGAAGTTTCAGCTCCTGCAAAGCCCTGATGCATCCGATGGCCATCTCGTCATTAAACGCAAAGACAACTTCCGGGCGATTCCCTCCTTTGATGAACTCCGCGGTTCTATGGTAAGCCGTCTCCTCCTGCCAGTCGCCCTCGATACACCATCCGGACGGGCAGTCCAGCCCAAAGGTCTCCACAGCCTGGCGAAAGCCCGCCATTCTGCGCTCACCGTCAAATCCCTTTCCCACCAGGCAGGCCACCCTTTTCAGATTCAGGCTGTTGATATACTCTCCCGCCCGAAAGGCGCTGTCCTCATTATCAATCAGTACCGTAGAAACAAACGGCGCTTCCAGTTCCCGATCCAGAACCACCACCGGACACTGGGCGCTTGCCAGCAGACTGATCACATCGTTTGGTATCTTCTCCGCGAAAATGATGGCTCCGTCCACCATCCTTTCCAAAAGGAGCCTGCTGATATGGGTAATGTCCTGCATGGGTCCGCATTTTGCCGCGATCATTTCCTGTCCGTGCCGGTCCATCTCGCTCTCAATCCCCCGCATCACCTCGCCGTATACCACGCCGTACAGGGAATTGGCAAAATACCCGATAAAACCGTTTTTCCGGTTCTTCAGGCTTTTTGCCATCCCGTTTGGCGCATAGCCCAGTTCTTTCACAATCTCCATAATCTTCTGTTTCTTCTCTTTACTTACAGGGCCTGTGTGATTCAGTGCGTAAGATACTGTGGAAATCGAAAACCCCGCCGCCTCTGCTACATCCTTGATCGTTACTGCCATCCTTTATCAGCGCATATCCTTACCGGGGCCGCAGCTGATCTCAAGGGTCTCCTCCCCGCACCTTGCGTCCCTCAGGCTATAGATATACGTTTTCTCCTCCTTCTCCTCTATTCTGCAGTCATCCCCCGAAATGCCCAGCCCCGTCCCCTCCAGGACGATGACATCCTCTCTCTGGGACAGCCGGAAAGTCAGTTTTCCCGGCCCTGCCTCCAGAATCTCTGCGGTAGAATACAGAATCTTCACGCCTTCTATTTTCAGACAAAGGGGCAGCAACAATCCTTCCCGGGCTCCCAGCCGGATTTTTCTGCTTTCAAATAATGCTTCTCCATTATACCAGATTCCACATTCTTTTGCAAAAAATCCAGATTCAGAATATGCAGATACTTTTCCCCTCTCTCGTTCCCATTGATGTCCAGGAAGACGCCGCCGTATTCCGCATCCTCGGAAAGTCTGCAGGATGCCCCCAGATATTCCATCAGCCGCCGGATGCCCGGCCGGTTTCCGATATAAGGGGCGGAGAGAATGGCTGTCTTCCCTTTTCCGGTCTTTTTGATCAGGCCGCAGGCGCCGCCGTCCACAGCCGCCCGCAGGAACACCTCCGCTCCCTCCGCCGTGAAAGTCTCGGCCTCTCCCACGCGCACCTCCGCGTACTCTCCCCAGATGCCCTCCGGCTGCACGCTAAGGCTGGGAAGCTTTCCTTCGTCCAGTTCTGTCGCCACATGGATGCCGGTTCTGTCCGCCAGGATCCTGCAGGGTCTCCCCTCCATGTCCATCACGGGCATGCGCCCGCACAGAAGCAGGCTCCCGCCATTCTCCGCAAAGTCCGCCAGCCTCTTTTTTCCGCTCTCCTGAAATCTTGTACATAATAGACAATTTTACGCCTGGTATTTTGTAGAAATTCACTTACAGCCCTTTGCAGGCCTGTTTTCCGCTTTCCGGTCTGTTTCGGGAATATACTCACAAGCCATAAAGTCTGCCGTCAGTTTACAGCATCCGCCGCTCGTGAATCGGGCGCCCGTCAGCCTCTGCTGACACATTTCCTTTTGGTGACTGTGTGCAAAAAAAGAAGCACTGAGAGAACAATGCCCCTCAGTGCCTTACCGAGAAATAGTTCATCAGAATCTCTTTGATATGGCTGTACCGCCTGGCGTAGGAGTTCTCCACCCGGATCAGCTGCAGGTGGTGGGCGGCGCAGATTTCGTTCTTTTTCCGGTCTCTGTTCTTCACCGCCTCATCCCCGAAATGCTCCTTGCCGTCCAGTTCAATGGCCAGGACGGGAAAGTCGGCCTGCCCCTGCTTCTCATAAACCACAAAATCGAAGCGCCCGGAATAGAACAGGTCGTTGTGATCTACGTTGTCCGAAAAGACCTGGGAAATGGCTACCTCTTTCTGTATGGTGAAGCGGTTCTGGGACAGCCAGATATTTTCCAGGGCATGGTTCAGATTCTCCAGGAAAGCCTCCTCGGTGGCCGTGCTGAAAGGCTTCACCCCCAAAGCTCTGGAGTTTGCCGTCTTGCGGGTGACCCGGGTCTCGCCGTTCTTCTTCACATATTCCACCAGCTCATAGAGGTCATCTTCATCGCCCTGCCTGTGGAGCCTGTTCAGATTCGCGGAGTCGGAGAGCACAATAAGACGGTCTCTGGCCCGGGAGGTGGCTACGTTGATGAGCTCCTTATTATTCTTCAGCCATTCGTAAGTGCCGGCCTGGGTCTGGTCGGTGACGGCGGTGGAGAACAGCACCACGTCCTTTTCGTCTCCCTGAAAGGCATGCACCGTGCCGCATGCCACATTGGAAAGCCCCTCCCTCTCCAGGGCCTCCTCGATGAGCTTCCTCTGGTTCACGAAAGGCGTGATGACTCCGATGCTCTGCTGTCTGTGGCGTTTGGCATAGCCTACTATCTCCTCCACCTCCCCGGGGGACGTATTGCGCAATGCCTCTTTTTGGCTCTTCACGTCCACGTACACCAGCGGACGCGGCTCTTTGCTCTCGGAGCAGATCTGCAGCCTGGCGTTATAATACTTCTGGTTATTGAATTCGATGATCTTTTTGTTGCAGCGGTAGTGATTGTGCAGCAGCACCTCGTCGCTGACCGCATCGCAGGCCAGGAACGTCTTGTAGATAGAATTTTTGCAGTAATCGTATTCCTCGGCCACATTGTACTTCTTCCGCAGCTTCTGATTGGGCGCCTCGTCCAGGAGGATTACAGGATTGAGCTGCTGGGGATCTCCCACCAGCATCAGGCTCTCCCCCCGCAGGATGGGCACCAGAGACACCGCCGTGTTGCACTGGCTGGCCTCGTCCATGATCACCATGTCGAACATGGGCCCCGGCTCCCCCAGCCTGTGGGCGGAGATGCAGGTGGTAATGATGATGGGGAAGATTTCCTGGAGTTTTTTCACGTTTGCGGTTTCTGTCAGGTATTTGGAAAAAGCGGCGGTCTGCTCCTTTTCATCCATGTCGAATAAGATCTTTCGTAATTTCGCATATTTTTTATCATCCAGCTTCTTCAGATACCGGGCTGACGTGTAATAGAGATATTTGCGCAGCTCCTCCAAGTCATCATCCAGCAGGGCAAGGGCATCCTTATCCGTAATCTCCCCTATCTGTCCCATCCGGTTCTCCACCTGTCCAAGCTGTCTGCCCTGGAGGTCCGCCTGAAAGGGCAGCATCTCCATGGATATCTGCACCCGGCTCTGGTACTCAAGCAGACGCTTCAGGGTCTCGCTGCGCTCCTTTAAGTCCAGCACTTCCTCATATCTGCGCAGCAGGTTGGACAGGTTCTTCGCACGGTTGGCTCTGTCTCCTTTCCTCCGGTCCAGGGTGCCCTCAAATACCGTTATGCCCTGAACCTTCTGGTACAGGTTTCGGATATACTTTATGGCCTCCCGAACCTTGTCCACATTTCCCAGCCGCAGGACAGGGAATGGAATCCGCTTCCCCTGGTATCTTAAGTCCGTCAGCTTTTCAAACACCGTATTGATAGGGTGGTTGTTATAAGAGGCGAAAAGTACCGTCTTTTCGTTGAAAAAGGCGGTTACTATGGTATTGAGAATGGTGTTGGTCTTCCCGGTGCCCGGCGGCCCCTGGATGTAGGCCAGGGGGTACTTCATGGCATTGTGGATGGCCAGGAGCTGATCCAGATTGGTCTGGCGGCTGATCAAGGCCAGGGGATAGTTCTTCCTGCGCAGGGGCCTGTCCAGTAGATCCCCGAAAAAAGCTTTCAGGGGCACCGTGCTCCTGTCCTCGTCGTACATCTTTATGATGGCCTGGTATTCAGAGTGAAGATCCAGGGCAATGTCCATCCCCAGACCGATGACGTAGGGCATGTCGTCCACCCCCATTACCCGGCCGCTGCGGCGCATGACGCAGTCCTTGATCTTCTCCTGGTTCTTCTCGAAATCCTTTAACAGCTCGTATTCGTCCCCGTCCAGGTATCTGCGGATATTCTCCTTTACCTCCCCATAGCTGTACTCGGTGCAGATAGTGATGTCCTCCTCCGGCCGCAGGAGGCGGCCTTTCACGTCCAGCTGAAGCTTGCGGCAGGCCAGCACGTAGAGTCCTCTTGCGGTGTGGATGCTGAGCACGTTCATGGCAAGCTGCTGGATGGAAAGCCTGGTGGCTTTTTCCTTTTCTTTTTCCGTCCTCCTCTGGAAATTCCGGACGATGGTACGAAACTGCTCCTCGTCCAGCGCATAGCCCTCCCCCCGGAAGCTCTCCCTGTCCAGGTAGCGGACCAAGGCAAAGTCCGAATGGTAGGGCACCGTGTCCATGCGGTTGCACATTTCCAGGTAATTCAGGATTTTCAGGTTGGGAGAGTTGTCGAAGAGGGATTTGTATCTGTGGGGATTCAGGCTGATGTCCTCCACCAGTTCCTCATTGACAGGCTGATAAGACCCCTCCACGATCTGAGAGGTCAGAATGGAATCTATGTAGATGGCTTCATAGCTTTTTGTGGTATACCGGCCAAGGTGCAGGCCGTCCACGGCCAGGGTACGCTTTTGGGGATTCAGGCTTCGGATGCCGATCCAGTATTTCGTGACCTGGCTTTCTCTGTTCCTGTACTCGATCTGCAGCCATTTTCCCTCGTGGATGGCTCTGAAAATGTCACGGCAGATATTGTTCATCGGAATGCTCCTCTTCCATGGAATGCTCCTCTTCCATGGTCCCTGCCACCGGCAAGCTATGCTCAGGACATGTTCGCGGACTATTGATTTTCGTCAACCCAGAGGCTTTGCGCCCACCCGTTCGCCCAGCCGCACTTTCGTTTCGATGCCCAGGCGGGAGTTCCTCCGGATATCCGCGTCCGGCAGGACTTTATCCTTTCCCGTAATCAGAATCACCGTGGAGCCGCCGAATTCAAACCTGCCTTTCTCCCAGCCCCGGCGCACCCGCTGGCCCCTGTCATGGTTCCGAATCTTCCCCACCAGCATGGCCCCCACTTCCATCTGAACCATCCTGCCGAAGCGCCTGGAGCGGAACAGGCAGTATTCCCTGGTGTTCTCCTTATAGACAGGGTATCTGTCGCCCGCCACCGGATTCACCGTATGAAGCACCCCCGGAATCCGCACAGTCTCCCCCACCCTGCCGTCGTCCACATAGATGTAACGGTGGTAGTCCTCCACGCACAGCCGAAACACCCACACATAGCCTCCCATGAACTCTGCCGCCAGCCTGTGGCTGCGCAGCAGGCTGTCTACGGTGTAGCGCGTATTTTTTATGGGAAAACCGCTTTCGCCGTCAATGGGATACACGCTTACCCTGCTGTCGCAAGGGCTGACAAGCGCCCCGGGACAGGCATCCAAAGTACGCGCGCCTTTCGCCAGCTTCCGGGTAAAAAAGTCATTGTAAGACTGATACTCCCTGGGTTCGAACTGCGCCATGTCAATGGAATGCCTGCGGACGAACCCGGGGATCAGCGCCCTGGAGAGACCCGAATCCAAAAACGCCCCGGCCAGCTTTGACACTGCGGGAGACACCAAAAGCTTCAGAAAAAAACGCCCCGGCACAGTCCCATAGAGCCCTTTCAGAATCCTGTCCTGCCCTTTCTCCACAATATTCCCTTTTCTGTCCGCCACCAGACTCATAGCCGCCTCCTTTATCCAATCCCCTTAAGCAGACTCCGCCAGCTATGCCACGCAAAAAGGATCACCAATACCGCCAGCGTCACCGCCGCTACGATCAAGAGTACCTCTTTCACAGACGGCTTCCGAAGCCTGAAATTTAATATAAACAAAAGTCCCACCAGCGCCACCACCACATGCAGCGACACCACAAATGCCATATGGCTGGGGAACAGGGGCGACACTACAAACAGAAGCGGCAGCGCAATGGCCATGGAGGTGATGGGCAGCCCCTGATAATACTTTCGTGCCCCCCCTTCCTCGGCCTGGCGCTTTGCCTCCATCACATTGAAATACCCCAGGCGGATCAGACCGGCCAGTCCGTACAGCGCCAGAATGGCCATGCTCCAGATCCGGTCCATTCCCAGCTTATAGCAAATCACGATGGGCAGCACGCCAAAGCAGACGATATCACACAAAGAATCAATCTGTATTCCGAAGTTCTTTTCATCTTCCGTCCGGTTCTTTTTGGTCCTGGCAATCTTCCCGTCGAACATGTCGCACAGCCCCGAAAAAGCCAGAAAGAAAATCGCCCACCGCAGATTCATGGTGCTGGCGCTGAAAATGCCTGCCACCGCGGATATAAAACTGATGTAGGTGAGTATCACCGTGTAATCGTAAAAACCTATCAAAAGAACCCCTCCTCACATTCCGTCCCCAATTCCCAAAGTCTTATAGAATCATTACCCTTCGGTCATGGCATAATGGCCGGGCGGCCGCTTCCAATCTCCGATAAGGTCATTCTGTCATATCAAGATATGTGCCACAGGCCAATTATAGGACAAACAAAAACAGGCCAAAGTTTATATCGACAGATTTCTTTCTTTATCTTAGTCGTTTTCATGGAATTTTATCAACATTTTATGCCTTCCGCCGGAACGTATAGTACAGCTGCGCTGCCACCGTAAAAAACGCACTGATCAGAAGCTCCCCATAGTATCCCATCCCCCTGGAAAGAACCATGGCCGGCAAAAGCACCGTCCCAAACACCGGAGCGAATATGTCCAGAAACAGAGCCTCGCTGACGCCCATGCCCCCCGGAAGCGGCAGCATATCCACAGACACGGATATCACTGCCTGTAAAAGCATCACATCCCCCATGGACGTGCCCCGCATGCCAAAGGCCCTATATACCGTCCATGTCACCATAAACAGCGCCAGGCGCTGGACAAATGTAATCACCATCACCCAGAGGAGCACATGCACATGCTTTCTTAAGTACAGCGCAGTGCCCCGATAGACCTCCATGGACTCGTTTAACTTCCTGCCCCGCTCCTTTTTGTGCCTTACAAACCGCAGCCGCTCCAGCACCACAAGCCCTTTTTGCAGGATGAACTCCGTCAGCACCGGATGGAACACCAGCACGGTCATAAAAGTAACGCAGAAAACGTTCAGTCCCAGCCCCAGATAAAAGACCGGGAGGATTCCCTCCAGATACCGGTGGAGAAATCCATGTCCGAAACAGACGATTCCAAGCCCGATGGCCACCAATACCAGTTTATATGTAATGGTCACCACCATCAGTATCACCGTGGCCACGGGAATGGGAATTTTTTCCTTTTTCATGAAATAAACCTGGGCAGGCTGCCCGCCGCTGGCCGACGGGGTGATACAGCTGAAAAAGAAGCCCGCGGAGGAAAACAGAAAGCATATTCTTCTTTTCAGGCGGATTCCGAAAGATTTCAGCATGTACCAGAGAATGACTGACTCCCCCCAAATGAAGAACAGGACCAGTACGGCTCCGGGAATCAGCCATTTAATGTCCGCCTCTTTGATGGCATCCGTCATGGACTCCAGATCCTCCCCATGAAAGACACCATAGACGGTAAGCGCAAAGACCAAAGCCAGAAAAATGCCATTCCCGATTATTTTTTTCTTTGAACGCACGAATCTTCTCCCTCCAGGCTAAGCCTCCGGTTCATTTTATTCAGAATCCTTTCGTATACGCTCCATACCTTTGTTTTTTTCCCGATGAAAAGGCAAATCTCCGCCAAGGCAATTCCCCCCGCAACATCTGCTATCACATGCTGCCTGGTAGTCAGGGTGGAAATACAGACCGCCAGAGCAAGCAGACAGGAAAGCACACGGTACCACTTAGGCACGCTGTTTTTCCCCCGCAGCCCGATATAGCAGAACCAGCTTACCAGACAGTGGATGGAGGGAAAGAGATTGTCTGCCGCATCCGTGGCGTAAAGGCCGATCACCACTTGGTTCCACAGGCCCTCCGGCTCCACCACAGGCCTGATATTGGTGGTGGGGTACAACAGGTAAAAAGCAAGGCACACTGCCCTGGAGAGGAAATCCGCCGCGAAGAACTGGCAGACCTCCCGCTTCCCCTGCCTGGCGATAAGGATATAATTCACGATCCAGAACAGATAACAGCCCAGATAGATCGCCACCGTCCAGGGTACAAGAGGTATCAGCTTATCCAGCTCGCCCTCGATATTATGGTGGGGCCAGTCTCCGGCGATAAGCCGGGAGCCGAAATATACCGTCATGTTCCAGGCCACGGCCACGATCAATGGGATTCGGCCATAGCGCGGAATCAGAGCATCCAATATTTTCCGCAATCTTTTCATCGTTATACTCCTGGCGCGCTTCGGCGCGCACACCTGTCAATATTTGCCCTTTGATAACAGACCTCCGGGTCCGGCAGCAAAAAGGCACGCTGCTCAGGTGCCATATAAGAATATAGCAAAGTTTCAATTGCGACTCAATACGCTTTTTCATATCTTTAAAAAATCTTTAGATAATATTAAGCGGAACTCTTTGTGATATACGCAAACGAACCGGCGTCAGACTAATCTTCCGGCGCCGGTTCGTGACAGGGACATAATATAGAATTTTTTCTGACTCAACAGCGCAATGTCCTGATTTCAAAGCCCCCGATCCGGTCCATGGGCTTCTCCACCGCGGCCTTTTCCAAATCCACGCAGCCCCTGACGCGCTCCGCCAGCTCTCCCCGCAGCCGCAAAGCCTCTTCTCCGCTTCCGGCATGGAACAGCCTTGCGCAGCAGGCATCCCTTTCCGCCAGCAGCGTGACCACCTCCACCGAGGAGTCCTCGGCACACAGCAATGTCCGATTCATCCTTTCCGGCTTCTGCGCCAGCCTTTGCGCCAGCAGGGGCTCCCGCAGGCAGTTGTCCGCAAAGGGAACCGCTCCCTCCTCCCAGTTCCCCCCATGGGGCATCAGGGAATACGAAAGCTCATAATCCCCCTCCGCAGGCTGATAACCCCACCAGAAATTGCCGTGATAGCCGAAGACACATGTCAGGGCAAACCGGTTGTCCACCAGGGAATAGCCGTTCAGTCTGTCGCAGAATACTGCCAGGCCTGTATCGCTGTCTTCCTGATACAAATCCACATACCCATTGATCACATTGTGTCTGATGGTCTCCCAGGAGTCAAAGCGGGTATCCGTAAATTTGCTCTCGCAGACATCGAACGCCGCGCTCTTCCACAGCTTTACGCTGCCTCCTCCCTGGGGAAGCTGTATTCCCATTTTGTAATCTTCCCTGCAGGAGGAACGGCGCGTTCCCAGATACCGCTCCTCTTCCCCGGGCTCATAGGGGAATCCGATGTCCGTCTTCTCCCGGAAATGCACTTTCATCTCAAAGTCCACGAGGGGGTCTTTGTCTCTGACTGTCACCGTTTGACAAAACCCGATTCCGTGGAAGCTTCCCTGGAACCGTAATCTGCAGCAAAGCGGCCCGTTTTCCAAAATCTCGCATTCCGCAGGCACGTCCCCATTGTCTATAAACGCCGCCTCTTTTACGGAATAGCCCCTGAGTTTTCCCATGCCCTGTCCGTCTTCCGCGTAATCCCGCCCTGTCCGTCTGTCAAGAAAGCGTACCAGCGAGCCTCCCTTTGTCAGGTCAAATACCAGATGCAGGCAATCCGTCCGAACCTCCACCACATTCTGTATCCCTTTGGATGCGATGCCCTTTTTCTTGGGGCCGCTCTCCGAAAGGAGCTCCACCCGGAAAGTTCTGTACCCGATTCCCTCCATGTCCGCAGCAAACCGTAAGCTGACCGCCCCGATTCCGCCGTCTGGGTAGCTGCGCGTGACTTGATACTGGCTGAGCACCTCATTGCCCGCCGGGTCTAAGACCCGCATATCCGAAACGCCCGGCTCCAGCCCCAGGTTAATCCGGGCCTGAGAACTGCGACGGCTTCCCACAGTGTTCACCACCCTGAGCCAGATATCCGAAAGGCCGCGGCTTTCCGCCTGTTCGCTCCCCGTGATCTCCTCCTGTGCAATAGCCATGGCCTCATCCAGAAGTTCCCCTGCCGTCAGCGCCAGCTTGCCGGAGCGATACCCCCACTGTCTCTCACCCTCTCCGCAGGTAGCGCAGATATATCCGTCATGGTGCTGGGCCTGCATCAGCATCTTCCAGGCCATGTCCAGCATTTCCTGACTCCGCTCAAGCCGCTCCCCGGCATCCCCTCTTTCCGTCCACGCAATGGCCAGAAGCTTCTCTGCCTGCAGAATCTTATTTTCCGTCCTGCGGACTTTCCCCAGCATCTGGCCAAAGATCCGGTTCCCCCAGGGCAGTGCCACACGGACATCATCCTGCGAGAACGTAACCTCCCCCTGAATCCGATCCCCGAAACGGTCAAAATACTCCCTCCAGGTCACATATTTTACGTCTATATCCCGCACCAGCGGCGCGGAAGACCAGCCCAGATCCTGCAGGCACATGCCCACAGGGGCTTTGATTCCGTTCTCCGCACATTTATCCGCATATTTTCCTATCAACTCGTAATCATAGCCTGAGCCGTCCGTGGCATTGCAGCTGATCAGCTCTTCGCATTCATAGCGCGGCGCTGCCGGGATCGCCGAGCCGTCCGGCCCTTTCAGCCATAGGATTTCCCCGGGCATCTTTGCCATATAGCCGCCCCAGGCCGTGGGATTCTTCAGACTCATCCTCCGGTATCCCATCTGCAAGAGTATCTGGGGCAGGGCGGAGGTAAAGCAGGGTTCCTGGACCGCATAGGTATCAATGACTGCTCCCGGAAAATGCTTTTTTATCATCTCCCGGCCATAGAGAAGCTGTCTGATATTGCTCTCCCCGTTCACGGCCCAGCAGAAAGGCTGGGCATAGCTTCCGCTGATAAATTCCACCCGGCCGGCGGTTTCCGGATCCGAGACAAATCTCTGAAGCCTGCGATAGGTCTGCAGGTCATTGCGGCGCAGGTATTCCCAGGATTCCGGCTCTATCTCCAGGCTGATCTTCCATTCCGGCCAGCGCTCCATGGCGCTTAGGATATCCTGCCATGAGCCCTCAGGCATATGGCCTCTTATGCCTCCGTGATAGCCGTCTACAAAATATAAGGTTGCCATTGTCTCTTCCTTTCCTTATTTTCCTTAATTAAAATGCCCCAAATTCCCGCTGCTCTGTCCACAGTTTCCATCAAAGGCTAACTGTGCCTGTCGTAATTTCGAATACATGTATTATGCCAGGCCGTGTCCTGGCTGGCGCCAGGCAAGCCTTTATCTAAGATACAGATACGGATAAAACAACCTGCGGCAGCACTGCTGAATCTTTGACCCCATCTTTGATAAAAACCCTGCCGCCAGAATCTGACATCCTGTCGGCAGGGCATCTGTTTTACAGTCTTTCGCAGCTTTCAGACTTTTTTGTCTGGTGTTACAGCTGTCTTTTCATCAGCCTGTTTTCTTATTGATTTGCCTTGTCCAGATATCTCTTGGCTGCGGCATTATAATTCTCCAGCAGTTTATTGATATCCGCGCTGGACTTCAGCGCTTCCATGTAAGCATCCCATTCATCCATGCTCTTTGTGCCGGATATCAACGCTGCCTGCCACTCATCCCGGACTGTCTGATAAATCGTCATGATCTGGCCGTTCTCCTGGCTTTCCTCATCCGTAAAGGTCAGCACGGGCTCCTTATAATAAGGAGGAATGTAGTCGTTTTCCGGATATGGGAAGCTCAGATAATACTCCGACTGCTCAATAGGCTCCTGATGAAGCTCTCCGTCATAGTAGAGCCAGTCGTCCGCTGCCAGCGCCACATATGCCTTGCTGTCGTCCATAAGCTGGAAACCGGGGCGCATATTCTTACTTGCACGCATGCCGTAGGCATCTGCCGCGGCCCAGGGATCCGTGGCATTCAGGATTTCATCCACGAAAACGGGATTTCCGTCCGCATCCAGATTATAGCTCTCTCCTTCGATTCCCCATGTGAGCAGCCTTACCACATCATCGTCAAAGATATGATTCAGGAATTCGATGGTTCCCTCAGGATCCGCCACATTTGCATTTACCGCATAGTTTGCGAACATATTGGTGGCAATCTCATTTACCGGCTGTATACTCTGCCAGGCCGTCTCGCCGTATTTCGGATTGTTGGGCCACAGGGTAGCGGCGAAAATCTGTCCCGTAGAGCTTAAGCGAGTAAACTCACCGGGGGTGGTGAACCAGTCTCCCAGCACGATAAATGTCTTGTCGGTCATCTCCTTGCTCTTAAGCATATCGTCATCGTCGCTGATGTATTCCGGATCCAGCAATCCTTCGGAATAAAGCTTGTTGGCAAAGGCAATGGCATCCTTATATCCCTCTTCGAACAGACCCATCACGTACTCCTCGCCGTTCCAGTAAATGTCATTGGATGTATGGTTTGCCGCATACAGAGAACGCAAGTCTTTCCAGCGGCTGTTGATGGGGTAAACGTCCGGATATTCTTCTTTCAGACGCTTTGCCGCCTCGTAAACCTCGTCAATGGTCTCCGGAATCTTGATATCCAGCTTTTCGAATATATCATAACGATAAGTGGACACATTGTAAGGTAGCATTCCGTGATCTTCCGGGAATCTGGGAAGTCCGATTCCGGGGATAGCGTAAATAGCCCCATCCGCCATGGTGACGCTTGCAATGCCTGCGCTGGTTTGATCCATGTAATAGAAGAAATTAGGGAACTGCTCCTCATATTGGGAGATATCCAGCAGCATCCCCTCAGAGGCTGCCTTTGAGTAATCGAACAGGAATGGAATCTGGATAATATCCCCTATGTCTCCCGTGGCAAACATCATCTGCGCCTTATCGCTGTATTCTCCGCCGGAAATCAGATTATAGTTCAGTTCAATCTCTCTGCCAAGCTTCTCGCTCATCAATGCCTCAAAGGCATCATTCACAGGCGACTCATGACTGCCCGCAGTGCCCTCGATGGTAATGGTCAGCACCAGCTTGTCCTTGCCGCTCTCTCCCTGCTCTTTACTCTCCTCGTTTGAGCTGCCGGCATCCGAGGAATCTGCCCCACCACCCTGGGAGCTATTGTCTGCGGAATCTCCGTTTCCTCCGCATCCGCCGAGCATTCCGATGCACATGGTCGCTGCAACGAGAGCAGCCATCATTCTCTTGAAACTCTTCTTTTTCATTTTGGCCTCCTTTGATAAATTTTCTGTGTTGTGCTTCTATCTCAATCCCCATGTTCGAAAGGGAATTGTTTCAACGAAACCGGCTTATCCTTTCACGGCGCCGATCATCACGCCCTTTACAAAATACTTCTGGAAAAACGGATAGATCATCATAATGGGGAACATAGTCACCACCACCATAGCCATTCTGACACCCTTAGGCGATATCTGCTGGAGCAGAGTGGGGTTGATATATCCCCCGCCCATCCCCGCTCTCTGCTGCATATTCACTGTATCAAGGACATACAGATACTGCCGCAGAATCATCTGCACGGGATATTTATTCGTATCATTCAGATAGAGCAGGGCTGAGAACCAGTTGTTCCACATGCCTACTATGGCAAAGAGCCCGAACGTAGCCAGCAGCGCCTTGGACAGGGGAAGCACAATGCGGAAGAGTATGGTAAAATCATTGGCCCCGTCCATCTTGGCGGATTCCGAAAGTTCTGACGGAATATTGTTAAAAAACGTTCTGAATACAAACACATTGTACGCGCCTACGCATCCCGGGATGATCAGCACCAGCGGATTGTCAATCAGGTGGAGATTGCGCATCAGCAGATAAGTGGGAATCATACCCCCGCCAAAGAACATGGTAATGGTCAGGAATATGGTGCAGAACTTCTTTCCCAGGAAATCATCATGTGTCAGCGGATAGGCAAACAGGCTGGTAAACAGCAGATTGCAAAGCGTAAAGCCCACGCAATAGCCTATGGAATTCAAATATCCTCTCCACACCTGGGGATCCCTCAATATGTAAGAATACGCCTCCACATTAAAACCCTTGGGGAATATCGTCACGTCCGCCCTGGCCACATGCTCCGCGTTGCTGAAAGATATAGCGATTACATTCAGCACAGGAAATATCACCACCACTATGATGCCCAGCATGATTAGCGTGTTGACTACGTCGAAAATCCTGTCTCCCCTGCTTCTTTGTACTGTCCTCTTATAAACCATCTCCGACCTCCTTACCACAAACTGGTATCCGATGCTTTCCTGCTGATCAGATTGGCAATGGCCAGCAGGACAAACGAAATCAGCGAATTGAACAAGCCAATGGCCGTGGTATACTCAAATCTGGCCCCCGCAATACCCTCCCTGTAAGTATAGGTGCCTATTACATCGGCTACGGGATAGGTCTGGGGCGTATACAGCAGCATAATCTTCTGGAAGTCCGAACCCAGGATACCGCCAACAGCCATAATCAGCATAATGGTAATGGTAGGGCGCAGGGCAGGCAGCGTGATATGTCTGATTTTCTGAAATCTGCTGGCGCCGTCAATGGAAGCCACGTCATACAGGCTGGGGTCGATATTGCTGATCGCCGCCAGATAGAGTATGGTTCCGTATCCGGCTCCCTGCCAGATACCGGAACCGATAAACAATGTCCGAAAGCTTCCGGGATCCTGCAGAAACAGGAGAGGCTCAAGCCCTATCAGAGCCCTGATCTGATTGAACAATCCCTCTCTGGAGCAGAAGCTTAAGAGCATGCCCGCCACGATCACGGTGGACAGGAAATAAGGGAAGTAGGACACTGTCTGCACCAGCTTTTTGAATTTCTGATTCTTAATCTCATTGAAGAGAACAGCCAGCACAATGGGTATGGGGAAAGACCACAGCAAATTGTAGACACCCAGTATCAAAGTGTTCTTGACGACCCGAAACGCCATGGGATTGGTAAAGAAATCCATAAAATGCTTAAATCCCACCCATTCGCTTCCCATAACCCCCTTATTGACCGAATAATTCTCAAAAGCAATCAGGATTCCGTACATTGGGAAGTAACTGAATACCAATACGATCAGAAAACCCGGCAATACCATCAAAAACAAATATCTCTGCCGCCAGGCTCTCGCCTTTAAGCTGCGCTTAGGTGTTCCCTGAGCGGCCACATTTTGCTTCATCCTCTACACTCTCCTTTTGCTATGTTTTATTTTATATTTTAATATACTTTAACTATGTATTAAATTATAATTTATTATATCTGTGATGTCAAGCACTTTTATCAAATTGTACAATTATTTCTCTGCGTACTACTCTTTATACTACAATACCACGAACAGGCTTCCGCGCATCCATCCAAATTCTGCCGGTCCCTCAGTGATCTTCCGGTCCCACGATGGCTCCGTATCCCTCAAAGGGATAGGGGATCACCATACGCCCTTCCATACAGTCTCCGATACCGCTGTAGAGATCCGCCATACCGTCCGTGCGCATGACAATTCCCGAAGTAAAGGCGCAGTCTGTCAGATTGGGCATTTTCGCCGGCCCCTGGGGATAACAGTCCCTGGTACCGATGACCCGGAAATCCTCCACAGATCTGCTCTCCGGATCCATTACAAAGGAAATATTCATATAGACTGACACCGGCTCGCCGTTCTTTTCCCCCGGATAGCTTCCGTGTCCGATTACCCCTACCTTTCCGCTTTCCAGCAGATAGGCCTGGTTACATCCGCCCCATTCTCCCTCTCCGAACAGGCCGTGAATATACGGCGCCTTTTCGATCAAATCCCCACTGAGCTGATCCAGAGAGTCAATGACTGTAAATCCCAGCATGGATTCCGAGCCGTATCTGGTCATGATCTCCTCATTCCTGGGTCTGGAAAACACGCCCGTCTTTCCGCCGCCAAGCTCCACCAGCCGGATATCTTTCATATAGTCAGGGCCTGTGGTAAAATAATACAGATCTCTGATATCCTTACCTTTGTAAAAATACCCATAGTATGTATCCAGCTTTCCCCCGCTCATCCTCACATGGGTTCCGCCCAGCACAAACTCCTCTCCCACTCTGGCAATATACGGATCCTCCAGCTGATAAATCATGGAGTCCACTGCTCTCCAGGTATCAGGACCGCATTCCTCAAACAGGCGCACAAAGGATCGCATCCATTCCTGCCGCCTCTCCACCCGGCCGAACAGATATCTCTTCTCCCCGGCCCAAAAGGGAATGCTGCAATTATATACATCCCATCCGTCCACACCCAGAAACCGCAGTGTCACGCTCTCCCTGTGCACATATGTCCTCTCAAATTCCTCCCGCAGTTCTCTAACGCCCATAGCAAGCTCCTTTCTCTATTGCAAAAATCAAATTTCTCACAGCAAGCTGCGGCGAATCAGCCCCTGCCAAGCTGTATGCCTTTACCACAGACTTTTTTCACGCCTCCCTCAGATTCTCACACACAGTTCCCCGCATCACCAAAGATACGTCTGAAAGCAGCTTTACCGGATTCCCCTGAAGCTTTCCCTGTATCACACTCAGCAGAAGATATGCCGCATTGGACCCCACCTGGTCAAAGTCCTGTCTCAGTGTAGTCAGATCTGCCATATCCGCCATTCCTTTCCAGTCGTCAAAGCCCATGACGGACACATCTTCCGGAATCCGAATTCCTCTCTCCCGCAGCTCCCGCAGAACCTTTACCGCAAGCCTGTCATTGCAGCAGAACAACGCTGTAATCTCGCCTCTTTCAATCTGTCCCGCCAGTATGTCGTAATCCGCGTTCACGATCAGATTATCCTCAGCCGATTCCACGCCGTCCCGCCTCATGATGTCGCAGAACCCCTCGAAGCGCTCTTGTTCGGATTTTAAAAAATAATTATAACCCACAAACTTGATCTTTCTGTGCTTCTTCTCCAGCAGCATCTTCGTGCCGATGGCGGCTCCGTCATAATTGTTGCAGCCCGAAAAATAGCAGGGATAGTCAATGTCATAGTGATCCAGCAGCACGAAAGGAAGCCCTTTCTCCTCCAGCCATCTGTAATTGTCCGCGCTTTTGGCAGGGTCATAAGGATAGATGAGGAACCCCTCCACATTCATGTCCAGCATTTTCTTCATGGTATCCGCTTCCTGGCCGGCGTCTCTGTTGCTCCACTCCACAATCAGGGAATAGTCACAGGCCGAGGCCATATTCTGGGCACCTTTGATGATCCTGATGTAGGAGCTGTCATCATGACTCTCCACATAGAGAATCAATGCGATCAGACGGCTTCCCACAGCCGCGCCCCCGGAGGAGGACACAAATGTCCCCTTATGCTTCAGTCTCCTGATATATCCTTCCTCCGCCAGTTCTGTCAGCGCTCTTCTGATGGTAATACCGCTTACGTTATAAATTTCAGCGTATTCCGCCTCTGTAGGCAGCTTGTCATCAGGCTTTAAGATACCGCTCTCTATCTGTTCCCTGACAGACTGCTTTACCTGCACATATTTTGACTCACCCATTCCAAATCTTCCCTCTCAGTTCTTACAGATATGCCTCAATGGCCCTGATCACCTTTGCGGCGCATGCCCGATAGCCTTTTTCGGTCAGGTGCAGATAATCTTCGCACACATACTCTGGTATATTTTCCCTGACCAGAGCCCCCAGATCGTTGACAAGAATTCCCTCCTGCTCCATTAATATACGGGCAAAAGCGTTATATTTTGTCACCGTCTCTGCATCCAGCCCCTCTTTCTCTGGGTGGGGATAGGTGGTAGTGGCAAAGATGATGTCTGTCACTCCCGATGTGCGCAGCACCTGAATGATGCGGGATAAGTTATGGAGATACTCCTCCACGGAGGAAAAGCTGCCCTGCAGCGGAGGCTCGACCATCATATCCCAGATTCCGTTGTTCCAGTGGACGATATCCGGCGCACCGTTTACCCGAATCCAATTGTTCACCAACCACAACGTCCATTTGCTGAAACATCCGTTCCCTTCGCTGTACACCACTTCTGCCCGATTCTGCAGCGCCTCTTTTACATATTCCCGGTATCCCATGGATATGGAGTCTCCTAAAATCAATACTTTTTTCATGGTTATCTCTTTTCTATTATTTATATACTTTATTCTTTGTTTTATTATACTTTAATATCTTATTAATGTCAATAAAATATTCTATATTATATACAATATTTTCAGATGGCAGAGTTTTCAGATATACAGCCCTGAGTAACTTGACTTTTTCAGAATCTTATATATACTTTAATATATATTTTTTATATTGTCCTATCCAATCCATCTCAGGAGGTACCCCTTATGCAAAACACCCATTGGATCCAGGGCGACAATTCCTGCGAATCCCCCCTTTTCCGGAGAAGCTTCCCCCTCTCGCGCTTCCCCGCCCATGCAAAGCTCCAGGTATGCGGTCTGGGCTATTTTCACCTGTACATGAACGGCAGGCGGATCAGCCGGGAAGAGTTCGCGCCGGCCATGACCTGCTATTCCTCCACCCTGGGCTGCGATACCGCCTATCCTGTCTGGGAAGAGCGCGCCGCATACCGCACCCTGTATCTGGAATACGACCTTACGCCCTATCTGACAGAGGGCATAAATGTCATGGGCTTCCATCTGGGCAACGGATGGTACCATCAGACCAGGCGCAGAGCCGAGGGCACCTTTCCTTTTGGATTTCCGAAGCTTCGGTTTGAACTCACGCTCACCTGGCAGGACGGAGAGACTACAGTACTGGAAAGCGACCCCCGGACCCTGTGGAAGCCCGGCTGGATTACGGAGAACAATCTTTTCCGCGGGGAGACTCAGGACTTCCGGCTGATGCAGGACGACTGGTGCGCCCCGGAGGCTGATCTGTCCGGCTGGCAGCCGGCCAGGCCCTCCCACGCGCCCGAAACCCTGCTTGCAAAGCAGGACTGTCCGGCCGACACAGTCCTGCGCACCTTCACCCCCATCCTGCTGCGGGAGGACAAGGGCAAAAAACTGTATGACTGCGGCGAGAACATTGCCGGATGGGTTACCGTAAGGTGCTGCGGCAGACCCGGGGAAGCCGTTATTGTAAAGCATGCGGAAGAGCTGGCCGACCACGGGCACAGCCTGGACTTTGCCTCCGCGGGCGGCGAGGCGCAGATTCAGGAGGATGTCTATCTGTGCGGCGCTGCCCCAAGGGAGGCCCATCCGGCATTCACCTGGCACGGCTTCCGCTATTTTCAGGTGGAGGGGCCGGGGGAAGCGCTGTCTGCCTCCCAGGTATGCACGGACATCGCCGTCACTTCCTCTTTCCGCTGTTCCGACCCTGTCCTGAACTGGTTCTACGATACCTATATCCGGACCCAGCGGAATAATTACCATGGATGCATTCCCTCCGACTGTCCTCACAGGGAGCGGCTGGGCTATACCGGGGACGGACAGCTGACCTGCGAGGCGGCCATGCTGACTTTGGACACAAAGAGACTTTATGAGAAATGGTACCGGGACATCCTGGACAGCCAGGGCGCGGATACCGGGCATATCCCTCACACTGCTCCTTTCCTGGGCGGAGGCGGAGGGCCAGGCGGCTGGGGCGGGGCAGTCTATATCGTCCCCATGGCCTATTATCGGATATACGGCGATACCGGGCTGATAGAATCGGGATATCCGGCCATATTACGTTGGCTGGAGTATATGGACTCCCGCTGCCTTGACGGGCTGATCGTTCGAGAAGAAGAGGGCGGCTGGTGTCTGGGCGAATGGTGCGCGCCGCCTACGGATGAGGGCATGGTCCCTGCGGAGTATGTCAATACCTATTATTATATCCTGGGGATGAGAGCGTTTGGACAGATGGGAGAAATCCTGCACCGCGGCCGGCCTCTCTGGCTGGAAGAACGCATCCATGTCTGTGAGGAAGCCATGACCCGCGCTTATTTCGACCCGTCCACCGGGGATTTCTGCGGCGGCAGGGGCGGTGCAAACGCCTTTGCCCTGAACCTGGGGCTGGGAGACGGGCGCACGAGAGAGAATCTGATCGCCAGGTACCGCGCGTCCAAAGCTTTGGACACCGGCATTTTCGGAACGCCTATTCTGCTGGAGCGGCTTTTTGCAGAGGGCCAGGCAGATCTGGCCATCCGGCTGATGACAAACGGCCAGACCTCTTTCAGGCATATGATGGAGGCAGGAGCCACCACACTCTGGGAGTACTGGGACGGACATGCCTCCCACGACCACCCCATGTTCGGAAGTGCGGTGAAGCTGCTGTTCACGGAGATTCTGGGGATTCGACAGCGGGGGGGGCAGCCGCGGCTTCACGAATTATTTTCTAAAGCCTGCCGCCGTAACCGGGCTGCAATGGGCAGAGGGCTCTGTCCGGACCCCGGCGGGCGTCATTTCCGTCAGATGGAACAGGCGGGAGGACGGCGGGATGGACATTGTCAGCCATTGTGTCTGAAATCGAGCAGGGGAATGCATTTCTCCACTACTCGCCGCGCGGCCCGCATGCCGCCTTAGCGGCAAACTTCCACATGCGGGCCTGCGCATAAAAAAACTGCGGCAATCCGTTTTCGGACTTCCGCAGTTTTTGCATATGTTTCCATAAGTTTTTGTGACTTCCAAATCAACCGGCTGCCATGCTCCGGATTTCCCGAATGACCTCCCCGTAAGGCCTGCCCTTGCCGAACAGCATGGTGGTACCCAGCACAAAGCCGTCCATTCCCATAGGGGCGAACTTCTGTATCTTATCCGCGCTGCAGGCTCCGTCCCAATAGGCTTTGAAGCCCATGCTGTCTTTCATGGAAAGCAGCCTGGCAATCTTCTCCCCTACGTAGGGAAGATACATTTGTCCGGCATTGCCGGGGTTTACCGACATGACGAGAACCTTTTTCACAATCCGCAGCATCTCGTATACATTCTCTATGCTGGTTCCAGGATTAATGGCAATGCCGGGAACCATGCCCGCATCAATGATCTTCTGCAGGGTAGTGGAGGGATGGTATTCCGCCTCCGGATGGATATAAACCGTATCGCCCCTGCGCAGTTTATGCAGGAAGATTTCAATATTGTTGTTGGGATGTTCGATCATCAGATGCACATCCAAAGGCCTTTTTGCGGCAGAGGCAATATACGCCATGTCATTTAAGGACATCGCGAAATTCGGGACATAACGTCCGTCCATAATGTCTATGTGGAAAGAGTCGATACCGCCCTCTTCCAGATTTCTTACTTCCTGTTCCAGATTGCCGTAATTGGCGCACATCATTGAGGCAGTCAGATCAAACTGCATTTCTTTTCCTCCCTAGTTTATATAGATACTCTCTCAAAAGCGCAATTGCAGGGCTCGGCTGACAGTTCATACCAAAGCACTCCCCCTGCCGTCAGCTCCTCATAGGTGACAAAGGGACGGCTGACGGGTTTCCCGTTTAAGGCAACGCCCCGGATATACCAGTTCTCTCCGGGATCGCAGTCCGTCTCAATGGTCAGGGTATCGGAGACGATACAGCTGTGGTATTTTGGATTCAGTTTCACCGTCTGCTTTTGGAAATACGGGGTATTCAAGTCATACCGTCCGCTGGCGGCGGTGGTGGAATGGAAACCCAAAGCCGTCAGCACAAACCAGGCCGACATCTGGCCCACATCCTCGTTGCCGCAGTAACCGAAAGGCCCTTCATGGTACGCCTCGTTCTGGATCCGCCGGACCCAGTACTGGGTGCGCCAGGGCTTCCCGGCAAAGTTAAACAAATGGGCCACCGTATGGCAGGGTTCGTTGGAATGGTTATAATCATCATTCCACAGAGCGCTTAAGTCCGCCCCGGACAGGAATTTTTCCAGCCGCTCACAGAATTCCTCCTCCCCGCCCATAAGCCCTATCAGCCCGGGGATATCATGGGGAACAAACCAGCTCTGCTGGAAGATATTGCTTTCCACACAGCCCCGCTCATCGTAAAGCCCGGCAGTCTCCATCCAGTTCCCGTGGGCGTCTTTCCGGCGCGCCCAGCCGGTTTCCGGATCGAAAATATTGCGGTAATTGCGGGACTGCTTTTCCAGCTTTTCCGCATCCTCCATATGCCCGGCCGCTTTGGCAAACCGGCTGACGCACCAGTCGCAAAAGGCGTTTTCCAACGTCTGGGAAATATCTCCGGGGATGTAGCCGTATTTGCGCATATCCTCTCTGCCGCTGCGGTCCGGATATCTGCCGTAAGCCGTATCTCTGCAGATTTCCCAGGCTTTCTCTACGTCATAGCCGCGGATGCCCTTGCAGTAAGCGTCCGCCGTGATGACGGCGCCCGGATCCCCCACCATGCAGCCGGTCTCAATGCCGAAAATCTCCCATCTGGGAAAAGGTCCCTTACTGTGCTTCGCGCTTTGGAGCAGGGAACAGACCATGTCATTGACCGCCTCCGGCTGGATCAATGTCAGCAAAGGGAACTCGCTGCGGTACACGTCCCACCCGCTGAAAACCGTGCGGCACAGGTAATCGTCAGTCTTCTGAACGCTTTCGTCCGGGGCTAAGAATTCCCCGTTACAGTCCGTATAATTACGCGGGTCTAAAAACACATGGTACAGGCAGGTATAGAATTTCTGCTTATCCTTGTCCGGCCCCGACGCCTGTACGGCGCAAAGCTGGGCCTCCCAGGCCGCCTGCACTTTTGCCACATACCGGTCAAACTCCCAGTGAGGCGCTTCCGTCTCCAGGTTCTGCCTGGCGTTTTGGATGCTCACATAGGAAATGCCTGCTTTTAAGAGGATTTCCTCCCCCTCTTCGGCAGCGTATTCCGCGTAAAAGCCGCTGGTCTCTCCCCGGTAATGGGTTTGTGGTCCCAAATCTTTCCCGCTTTCCCACACACCGAATTTCTCAAAGGGGCGGCTGAATTTGGCATAAAAATGCAGGGTGTAGGTCACATGGCCATTGCCATGGCCCCAGCCTCCCGCGGTGTGCGGGCAGTAAATGCTCCCTTCAATGGTCTCCTGATCCACCACCCTGATTTCCTGCCACTGCGAATATCCGCCGATACGCCGGGACAGGTCGATGAGGACTCTGGCTTTGTCCGTTTCGGGAAAAATCATCCGCGCAATGCCGCAGTGGATCGTTGCGGTAGTTTCCACCCGGATATGATACCGTGACAGGGTCACGCCGTAATGCCCCGCCTGCGTCAGTTCCGTGTCATGACAAAACTCCGATTCCCGGCCGGGTGTCCCTGGCTGGTATCGGCTGTGGGCGTTTAGGGCGCTGTGGAAAGGCACCTCCCCAATCACCGGCATTACCTGGAAATTCCCCAGATCCCCATACCAGCCGATGCCGGAAAGATGATTGATGCCAAAGCCCTCAATGGCTGTGTTGTGATAGCTGTATCCGGGTCCGTTATCCCCGCCGGTGACCGTATCGGGGCTGAACTGGACCGCTCCCCAGGGGGCGCAGGCTCCCGGATAAGTCTTGCCGCCGCCTGCCGGAACGGAGCCGGTATAGCAGTCCGGAATGTCCGCAACGGCTCCCACGATGGTATTGACATACTGATAGTTTTTCATGTTGTTGCCCCCTTGTATCTGTACAGTTTACCACTTATTTTTCTGTACGTCAATTCGGGGACGGGAATGCAAAACTCTGGCTCTTTTCCGAATGCTTTCTTTGATTCTGTTCCCGGCTCTTATTCTGGTAATCCTGCAGATTCTGTCTCCGGCACCGGTGATTCCACTGGCGCTGGTTCTCCCACAGGCGATTCTTCGGTGGACTTCTCGGGCTCAGTCGCTGGTTCTCCCCCTGCCGGTTTCTTTTGCTCTTCTATGGGCTCCGGCTTTTCCTCGGATTCTGTTCCCGGTTCTTCCTCTGACGCATTTCCTGGTTCCGGCTCCGACTCTTCTTCCGGTGATTTCCCGGATTCCGGCTCCTGATCCGGTGATTCTTCCTGTTCTCCTCCTGCCGATTCATTTTGCTCTTCTTTCGGCTCCAGCTCTTTCCCCGGCTCTTCCGGCGATTCCCCCGGTTCTGTCTCCGCTTCCTCCATCCCCGCCAATGCCGGTTCCACATGCCATGTAATTGTGACCTTAGGATGGACGGATACCTCCTGCCACTGCGCCTCCGGATTGCATGAGCCTGTCAGCCCAAAGGAATAAATACCGGATCCCAGCTCCACCTGAATTGCCGCGTTTCCATCTGCGGATACCGGCTGCTCATTTCCCCGGTCATCTGTCAGGGCAAGGTAGATGGCCGGATTCCCATTCCCGGCGAAATCATCCTGTCCCGCAAGCTCGATTTCCCCCAGCTCACTGATGGCTGCGGATACCGTTACGATGACCGGAATCCCGCTTGGGTTGGCAATTGACAGCTTGTCACTGTATCTCGAAAAATCATATTCTCTTTCCTTGTTATGGAAAAGCATCGTCGCGCTTTCCTCTACAGCCCCTCCCCCGTAGCGTATGGCGCTAGTCTCATTTTTCAGCCATTTTTCTCTGAGGCTATGGAGATTTATTCCTGATAAAAAAAGATTGCAAATCACCGTTAAGATATGACAGAATAAAACCGATACAAGTTGTGGTACAGAAAGGGTGCTTTTCGCAGACTAGGCCAGTCTATGAAAGAAAACTCTTGTGTATAAGCTTCCTTATGGGTGAAAGACGTGCTTCTGAGGAGGCCTTATTTTTTGTGCGTTAAAGTTTATATATCCACACTCATGATGAATCCAAAAATCTTCCTGTTTTCACTGGGAGCAGGATTAGGACAAGCAGAGCAAAAAAGCCAGGCCATCCGTTTCGGATTATGCCTGACTTTCCTGTTTAGAACAACGTATCCACACCAATGGCCGTCAAAAACCAGCCTCTCATCAAATCTCCAGCCCAATCGTCACAATCTCAAAAGGCTTCAGCGTAAGCGCCAGTCCGCCGCCTGTCCAGGCAAGCTTCTCCCGCTCCTCTTCCATCAGATTGCAGGCGAATATCCCTTTTACCCGATCAGGCACCTGCAAAATTACAACAGTATTCACGCCGTCCCGCTCGTTGAGTCTGACGATGACTGCGCCGCCGTCCTCAGCGCGCTTCACCGCGGTGATTTCCACGCCCGCCCGGTCCAGGGACAGGAAGCTCTCCGGAAGCCTGCCGCTGCCTTTTCCCTCATACACTGCCACCGGATGGTTGAATGCAAGGGCCGTCTCCTCCACCCGGGCCGTGCGCTCGTTTCCGGCATGGGGATACAGGGCGTAGCGGAAGTCATGCTCCCCCTCGTCCGCCTGCTTGCCCGGGGAATCGCTGCTGCGCAGCAGCGCCAAATCCAGCACATTGCCGAACACTTTATGGCCGTATTTACAGTCATTCATCAGCGCCACGCCGTAATCATCCCTGGACAAATCCACCCACTTATGGGCACAGATCTCAAATCTGGCTCTGTCCCAGGAGGTGTTCTTCGTGGTCGGCCGGCGAATGCTGCCAAACTGGATATCACAGGTTACCTCATTGCAAAACACATCCACCGGGAACTGGGTCCGCAGCATACGATGTCTCTCATGCCAGTCCGCATGGGTGTCGAATTCCACATATCCTCTGCCCTGGCGCAGGAAGATCCTCTGGGTCAGCCTGGAATCCCCGTAGGTATACTCCTGATACATCACGGCGTCCACGCCCTCCAGCGCTGTCCTCTGGGATACCAACGTAAATTCCCTGGGTGCTTTCTCGTCATAGAACACCTCAATATCCCATGCGTTGCCGTCCTCGTCGTCGTACACCTGCAGAATGTTCGCCGCCGCTTCGGGCGCCAGCGCTTCCCTTTCATTCTCCCTGTCCCAGACAGAGCAGATATGTCCCTTTTCGTCAAAGGTCACGCGAAGCTTTTCGTTGGCGATATAGTCCGCTCCCACGGACAGCCCGTGGCCGGCCTCTGCTTTCTGTGTCAGGGCAGCGCATCCCATGGCAGGCAGATCTGCCAGATACCATGTGCCCTCATGCTCCACATACTCTTCTCTCTCAAAGGAAAGGCTGTTCACGGCCTTAGTCCCCTGCAGCACGGAGGCGTACATCCTGGCTGTCTCCTGCCGCACTCTCTCGTACATAGCCTGATAGCGGGGGATACACTCATCGTAAACCCGCTTGATGGAAGAGCCCGGAATGATATCGTGGAACTGGAACAGGAGCATCTCTTTCCAGATTTCGTCCAACTCCTCTTTCGGATATGTCTCTCCTGCGTAGAGCATCCCAAGGACTGACGCGTACTCCAGCTCCCGCAGAGCCTGCTCCATCAGACGATTATATTTTTTGTTCCTGGCCTGGGTGGTGTAGGTGCCCCGGTGCTTTTCCAGGTACAGTTCGCCGCTCCAGCAGGGGTATTCCTCCCTGTCATGATCAATATCATGGAAGAAATCCCTTGCAAAGCGCTGCCTGGCAGGGGAGAATCCCTCAAAGTTCTTCAGGCGGTCCAGCTTCTCCAGATGATAGGTCCCGGGGCCTCCGCCGCCGTCCCCGATGCCGAACAGCGCCAGGGCCTCCTCGCAGACTCCCTTTTCGTGGTACTTTTGCTCAATGGTGCGGATGCTGGCCGCGGAGGCCTGGCTGTTATAGGTCTCCTCGGGAAGCATATGGGCCAGCACCTCGGAACCGTCCAAGCCTTTCCACCGGAATGTATGGTAGGGGAAATCATTATGTTCATTCCATGACAGCTTCTGGGTCATGAAATATTTCATGCCGCTCTTTGCCATGATCTGAGGCAGGGCCGCGGAATAACCGAATACGTCGGGCAGCCATACATTGTCCACCTCCTGGCCGAACTCCTCTCTCCAGAACCTGGTTCCGTAGAGGATCTGGCGCACCAGGGACTCGCCCCCGGTCAGGTTCGTGTCCGCCTCCACCCACATGCCTCCCTGGACTTCCACCCTGCCCTCTGCCACACGCTTCTTCATGGCATCGAAGATGGAGGGATAATATTTCTTCATCCACTCCAATAGCTGGGGCTGACTGAAACCGAAACGGTAATCATCAAACCGGTCCATCATTTTGTCCACCGTGGCGAATGTCCTGGCCCCCTTGCGGATGGTCTCCCGGACGGGCCACAGCCAGGCAAGGTCGATATGGGCATGGCCGATGAAGTCCACGGTCAGAGAGGGCGTTCCCCCCTGCTTGCCCAGCTCTTTGCCAAGGATGGCTCTGGCCTTTACCGCCTCTTCCTCCGTGTAATCGTACATGACATTCATAGCGTCATTGACGCACTTTAATATGGCGGAACGCCTGGGGCCCTCCGGCAGGTTCTCAAAGGCCTCTTTCAGCACAAACACATCATAGTACAAGGCCCGCAGCTGTGGATAGCATTTGGCGATAGCGGCCTCTTTCAGGTTCCCGCTCTCCACATAATTGCCGAACAGGTCGTTGCAGCCCGCGTCCACCCATACATCCACGGCGCCGTCCCCCTCGGGCAAAAGCGCCAAAGGCACCACACGCTTGCGAACGGAGCCGTACTCCCAGACCACACTGCCATGGGTCAGCCCGATCACCGGGTTGCCCGTACTGTCACAGCAAAGTCCCTCTCCGCTGACATCCAGCAAAAGTACCAGCTCCTCCCGGCAACAGCCCTCGGGAATCTGTCCGGTGAAATGGATCCAGGCACAGTCGAACAGATCACCCCAGTGATCCCCCAGGGCGAGCTTCTTCTCCTCCCCGGACAGCCTCTTAGCAAAAGGCACCGGCTCTTTGGTCACATATGCGCTGGCGGAAAGGGTCTGCAGCTCCTTATAATACTTTCCGTGCAGCCTTGACGCAAATTTTTCCATCCTTTCGATGGTCTTCTTCTCAAAAGAATACATTTCATGCCTCCTTTTCTATTAATTTATATTATTGTATATTTTATATCTTTTATAACACATATTTTAATGGCAGTCAATAATTTTGAACAAATTATCTTGTTTTTCACAGTTTTATAATGTATACTTTAATATAGTATGTATACAATCTCGTCTTCCGTAAAAAGGCGAAAGCTACCCGAGACAGAAAGGCACAGGTAAGACATGGAATCAAAAACAGCAAAATATGCCATTGTAAAGCAATCCATAAAGCAGCAGATTGAGGACGGCACATTGGCCCTGGATGAAAAGCTGCCCACAGAGGCGGAGTATGCCCACATTTATAACGTAAGCACCATCACTGTCCGCAGGGCGCTGACAGAGCTGGCTGAAGAGGGATATATCAAACGGCTGAAGCACAAGGGCACATTCGTGACTTCTCCGGCCGGCGCCGGAGCCACCAGCCGCCTGATCGCGCTGATCCTGTATTCCGAGGATCACAATGACAGCTCCTATATCCAGATCATCCGGGGTGCCCAGACAATGGCCTCTTCTTTCGGTTACTCCCTTATCATAGAATGGATTGACACGGACCCCGTCCAGGAGGCGGCCGCCATCCGGAAAATGCTGAATCTCCATGTAGAGGGACTCCTCCTCTACTCCTTTGACCCTGCCAAAAGCATCGGAAACTACCGGTTTCTGGAGGAAAACAAGATTCCTTTCGTCCTGTTGGACCGCTATGACCCGGATTATCCCTGCTATTACTCCGGCTGCAACAATTACAACGGGGGAGCCATAGCTACCCGGCTGCTTTTGGATTACGGACATGAAAAAATCCGGTTTGCCGGATATCGTTTCTTCCTCCAGTCGGAACAGGAACGGTATGACGGCTTCTGCAGTATGATGCGGGGGGCCGGACATATGGTATCAAAGGAAAGCCTGATCATGGATATAGATTATGACGCGCTGGCCGCACAGATTCGGGACGGAGAGGTCACTGCCGTATTCTGCTGCAACGACAGGCTGGCTGTAAAAATGCTCCGCAGTCTCCGGGAGAGGGGACTGCGCGTTCCGGAGGATGTATCCGTCATGGGCTTTGACGACTGGACGGCCTCCCCGGACGTGGCCAGAGAACTGACTACTGTCAGACAGGATTTCACCGAAATCGGAGCCAATACCTCATATATGCTCATAAGCCTGCTCCAGGGACGCTTCTCGGGGAATCCGGTGAAGATCCTATCCGATGTGGCTTTGGTAGTGCGAAGCACCGTGGCAGCTCCTGCAGCCGGACAGTAAGCTCCCGCATTTTCCCTCACACTGTCTGCAGTCTCACTGCTTCCCCACCACATCTTCCGACAGAGAGAAAGCCGGACAATCTCAGCGCTCATTGTCCGGCTTTCCAGCATTCATATCCGTATAACAGTCCAAGAGGCCCACGGTCTCATTGGCCGGGCGGCCATACATGTTGCAGCACTTATGGGAAACCTCTCCGCCGCCGCTTTTCTCCTCATCCATCTCCACACTCATCCGGACCACGCCCATCCGGGTCTCCCTGTCCAGATGATTCAGGATTTCGTCTATCAGCTTCTCGTTTTCCATAGATATTGTCCCTCCTCTCCCTATCCGGCCACTTCCTGACACCGGAGCGAAAAGCCCGGAAGCCCCGGCGGCCGATCCCGAGGCCCTGCCCCTCCCGGCCGCCGGAAGCTTCCCAGGCTCAGCGCAGATCCATATCTGTCCCCAGCCACCACCGGAGCACATCCTGGATCTTCTCGTCCCAGTATTTCCACTGATGGTCTCCCGCGGTTTCCTCACAGGTCAGGTCGTATCCCAGCTTCCTCACATAGTCCCAGGCTTTCAGATTCCCCTGATACAGGAAGTCCTCCGTGCCGCACCAGGCATAGAGCCTGGCCAGCGGCTTCTTCTCCGCCACATTCCGCTCTGCCAGGGCAAGCAGATCGTTGTCCGAACCTTCCAGGTCGTTCGCCGAGCCGAAAATCCCCCGAAACAGGGCCAGCATCTCAGCATCCTCCGCCGCCTCTACATTCCTGCGGTAATCCTCCACCATGTCCAGCGCACCGGACAGAGAGGCCGCGGCTCCGAACGTCCCTCCTGCCCCCAGTCCCAGCTTCCAGGCGCCGTAACCGCCCATGGACAGGCCCGCCGCCAAAGTATCCTCTCTCCTGTCGGACATCTGGGGGAAGAATCCCCTGCAGATTTGAGGCAATTCCTCGGAGACATAGGTCCAGTACTTCATTCCATAGGTGGTGTCCGTGTAAAAGGCCAGATGGGTGGTGGGCATCACCACGGCGATTCCCAGCTTGCTGGCATACCGTTCAATGGATGTCCGTCTCTGCCAGATGGTCTGATCGTCGCTCATGCCGTGGAGCAGATAAAGCGTCTTGCACTTCCCGTCCGCCCCTTTCCCCTCCATGCCGATCTGTCCTTTGGTCTCCTGGGGCAGTATCACGTCCATATTCACGCACATCCCCAAAACATCCGAAAAGCAGTTTACATGTAATAATGCCATTTCTTTTTCCTCCTACATCTATTTTTTACTACAGTGCATTCTTGTCCAGAGAAAATCCCCGCCCTTTCACCTCGCTGACTCTGGTGACCACCATGAAGCAGGCCGGATCAATGCCGTGGACAATCTTCTCCAGTTTAAAAAGTTCTCGGTTGGAGATGACGCTGAATATCATCTGGCTCTTGTCATGCAGATAACCGCCCTCGGCATTCAGCAGGGTCACACCCCTGTCCAGCTGCTTTAAGATAGCGTCCCTTATCTCTTCCGATTTGCCGCTCACGATTTTCACCTCGGTCTGGGTGGTGCCGATCATCATGGTCTTGTCCAGGGCAATGGCCGACAGCATTACAAATACGATGCCATACAAAATATTCTCCGCTTTCTGATACGGCACCTGCAGCAGCAGAATGCACACATCGAAAACATACAGACTTACAGACACCGGAATCCGGAAACATTTATATAAAATCAGAGGCGGAATATCCATGCCTCCCGTGGAAGCCCCGGTACGGATCACCAGCCCCAGGAATAAGCCCACCCCAAGTCCGGCAAACAGCGTGCACAGCAGAATATCCTCCGTCAGCACAAAATCTCCCAAAAGCCTGTCAAACACCCCCAGCGCCGCGGGAATCAGGACTGTACTCAGCAGTGTAGTCACCGCAAAGGCCTTTCCCAGCACGATCAGTCCCAGGATCAGCATGCTCAGGTTCACAAAAAACAAAAGCACGGATACCGGAAGCCCCGTCAGATAATGCGCCGCCAGCGCTATGCCGGTAGCTCCGCCGCTGGTGAGATTGGCCGGCAAAAGGAACACCTTTACCGTCAGCGCATACAAAACATTTCCCAGTACAATGGCCGCGACGGACCGCACAGACCAATGCATCTGCAATTTACCCTCCATACTTCCTCCACATTACAGCAATTTCTTTATATATGGCAGCTTTTTCACGAAATAGATGACGAGCATTGCCGTCAGCGTGCTGGCTGCCACAAACAGGATACAGGCCAGAAGGGGATTCATGTATGAGGATAAAAACGGAACCATATCCTGGAGCTGATTACGCACCACATCCTCTATCAGATATACCCCGAAAGCGCAGCTTCCCATGGCCAGTATGATTTTTTGCGCCAGCCCGTTCCCTACCTTTATCTCTTTTACGAATAGAAACAGCAGGCTTGCCAGAAGCCATACAAGCACTGTATGGAAATCCTCCGTATAAGTCCCATTTGCCTTAAAATAGAAACCCGCCGGCAGAACCGTCAGCGCCAGCACCCCCGCAAACAAGGCGCCCGTTATCCTTTTGTCCTGCAGAAAACGCAGTCTGCTGTCCTGAATTTTGTTTGCCAGAAAGTATCCCGTCAGCGGATAAAAGATAATATCCGCGTGAAAAGGAAAGGTTAGATTCAGCACATACCCGGTATAAATGCGGCCAAAAGAAACCGCAGTGGTAAATAAGCCGATGCCAAACAGGTATAAATAATCCCGCTCTTTCATTCCCGCCGCCAGGATCCTGAGAAAGGGCAAAATCAACAGCATAGAGAGATAGGATTTCAGGAACCAATAGGGCTCTATGATATTCCCGCAGTAGCAGTACAGCAGCCATGTGCCCACCTGAAACCCGTTCTCCGGATGTACGCGGACAATCCTGCAATACTGCAGAAACGTAAACAATAAAATGATAATCAGAAAACGCAGCACACGCTTGCGGAATAACTCCCTTAAGCTCTCCTGTCTGCCCAGCAATACTCCTCCCGACACCATGAAGAACACGGGAACCGCAACCTTGCACAGGATGGAAAGAGTCAGAGAACCCCAATACGAAAACGGGTTATCCGTATTGGCATAAAGGGAATATCCCAATGTCCTCGTATGGTTAAACAGGACCAAAAAGATTGCTATTACCCTTAAAAGCTCTAAATAGACCTTTTTCATATATCGTCCCCTTATGACGCGGCGGGCTGCTGCCATCCGGCATGCCGTATCCTGTCCCGCCGCCTCGGAATTACGTATCAGAGACAAATCACCCTACGTCCGGCTGATCCCGCAGCGTGATCCTGCCCGGCGCTTTCCCTTCCGTCTCAAAGAGGATGATTTCGTTCTCTCCCATCCGCAGCAGGGGCCCCGGGATATAAAGGCGCTTTTGAGGCCCGATCTCCCAGAATCTTCCTATATTGAAGCCGTTTACAAAAGCGCATCCCTTGCCCCAGCCTGCAAAGTCCAGGAACGTATCTCCGATCTCCTCCGCTTTGAAGACAAACTTGTAGAACGCCGGCGTTCCGGGCAGATATTCCCGGTCAAAGTCTATGTTCTCCGCATTGTCCAAAGGCAGCGGATACTGCTCCCAGTGATTGTGCATATGCCCGTTGATCTGCACGCACTGGTCGATGCCCTTGCGCTGTCTCTCCATATAAGGCCCGAAGTTTACGCGGCCCATGTTCTCCACCAGAATGTCCAGCCTGGCATCTTTCCCGGCGGGAAGCTCCAGATTCAGCTCCCGCTCCTCCAGCAATTCCCTGTCGTACAATGTCACTGCCGGCTTATCGTTCAGCAGGATATTCGCCCTGTCATTTGCCCCCCAGAGCCTTATCTTTCCCAGATTCTCCTCTGTGTGCAGTCTGGTGCGGTACAGGATATAGCCATAGTTCTGGCCCAGCTTCTCCATTGACTGGGGCCAGACGCTCTCCGTCCTTTGGCTGATGGTTTCCAGCGTGGAGTTCAGGCTCACTCTCTCACAAGCCTCCAGCTCCCCATACGCTTTCCTTTCAATCTTCGTGGTAAACGCTACCTCAGGCAGCGGCGCGTACTTTCCGATGACCTCCCGGTACCGGCGGTACTTCTCTGTAACCTGACCGTCCTCTGTGAGCACAGCATCGTAGTCATAAGAGGTCACATCCGGGGTCAGTTCGTCATAGTAATTGGAACCGTTCATAAAGCCGAAGTTGGTGCCGCCCTCGAACATGTAGATGTTCACATGCCCCATTTCCAGCATTTTGTCCAGATCCTTTACGCTCTCCTCCAGATTGCCCCGCATATGCCCGCCGTTGCCCCAGTGGTCAAACCAGCCAACCCAGAATTCCGTGCACATCAGCGGCCCGCCCTCCGTGTACTCTTCCAGCGTATGGAACCGCTCCGCGGTCCTGGAGCCGAAATTCCCTGTGGGCAGCGCCCCGGGAAGCTTCCCGGCATTCAGGCTCTCCGGGAAAGGGCCGTCCGAGGTCACAAGGGGCACCTCCACGCCGCCCTCCCGCATCAGACGCCTGATTTCCTCCAGATACGCCCTGTCGTTGGCATAATACCCGTATTCATTCTCCACCTGCATCAGGATCACCGGACCGCCTTTTGTGCACTGCAGGGGAGCCAGCTTCGGCAGCAACACCTTATAATACTCCTCCACATGGCGCAGGAAAGGCCCGTAGCTGACCCGCAGCCGCATACCGTCCTCCCGAAGAAGCCATGCGGGCAGGCCGCCGAACTCCCACTCCGCACAGATATAGGGCGAGGGACGTAAGATCACATGCAGCCCCAGTTCTTCCGCCAGCCCCACGAAACGCTCTATGTCCAGTATTCCCTCAAAACAAAATTCCCCTTTCTCACGCTCATGGAGATTCCAGGGGATATAGGTCTCCACTGTATTGCAGCCCATGGCCTTAAGCTTCTCCAGCCTGTCCCTCCAGTATTCCGGAACGATCCGGAAATAGTGGATGGCGCCGGAAATGATCTTGACCGGCTTTCCGTTTAAATAAAAATTGTCCCTGATTTCAAATACGCTCATATTGATCCCCCTTATTCTTCTATGATGTCTTCAGCTCCGCAGTCCCGGACATCGTCTCGCCGCCCTGCCGCGCCGTCAGTTTGGGAAACCGTTTTGCACTGACGTTTTTCCTTGTCTTTCTGAAACCGCTTTCTTCTATTTTATCATATGGGATTTCAGGCAGGATGTCAAGAGAGATTCTGGGGAGCAGGATCTTAAAGTTCCTCCAGCGCCGTCTCGGTCTCCACAAGCCGCTCCAGCAGGGACTCCTGGCTGTGCTCCTCCGCGTCCAGCTGCTCCTGCAGCTCCATCAGCTTCTCATAATCCGTGGCAAGGTCAGGATCCATCATGCGGAGCTTCAGTTCCGCCGCCCGTTCCTCGCTCTGCGCCAGCTGTCCCTCGTATTTTTCCTTTTGTTTGGTCAGGCGGGACTTTATCTTTGCAGGGCTGTAGTAAGCCTTTTTGTTAAAAACATCGGCTATGGTGGGGTTGTTCAGCGCCGCCCCTGTCCCGCCGCCCTGTCCGGAACCGCCATTTAGTCCGGCCCTGCCGCCTGACCCGCTTCCGCCGCCCTGTCCGGATCTGCCGTTTGCGGCCGGGCCGTCCCCGCCCCGCAAAAGGGCCTGGCGCTTTTCCTTTTCGTGAAGATAATCCTCGTAAGGGTATGGGTACTGGGTCACCTCCCCTTTCTCGAATTCCAGAATCCCGGTGGCGATCTGGCGGATGAAATACCGGTCGTGGGACACGAACAGCACAGTCCCCGTAAAGGCTCCCAGCATCTGCTCCAGAGCCTCCTTGCCCACAATGTCCATATGGTTGGTGGGCTCGTCCAAAATCAGCAGGTTTGGCCTGGTCTGGAACATCTTACACAGGGCCAGGCGCACCCGCTCGCCGCCGGAGAGCTGCCCCATCTTCTTCTCCACATCCTCCCCGGAGAACAAAAAGCTCCCCAGGGCGCCCCGGACCTGCTCCCGCACAAGCCTAGGGTATTCCTCCCAGAAGTTCTCCAGCACCGTCTGCTCCGGATTCACATGGGTCTCCATGGCCTCCTGCTGGTCAAAATACCCCCATTCCACATTTGGGCCAAAGGCGTAGGTTCCGCTCAGGGACTTTACGGTCCCTGTCAGGGTCTTTAACAGGGTGGATTTGCCGATGCCGTTCTCCCCGATGATGGCCAGTCTCTCCCCTTTGCGCAGGGTAAAAGAGACCTTTGACAGCTCCGCATCGTAGCCGATGCCCAGCTTCTTTGCCGTCACCACCTCCGTGTAACTCTCGATCCTTGGCTGGAACAGGGCGTGGAACACCCTTGTGTCAAAGCGCCTGGGCTTCTCTATCTTTACCATATGCTCGATCACCATGCGCTTGGAGCGGGTGGCCGCCACCTTGCTGGGGGTGTTCTTCCATTTCTCGATCCACTCCGTCAGGCGCTGTATCTCCTTTTGCTGGGCCTCGTAATCCTTTTCCTGCTTGGCCAGGGCGGCCTGCTTCTGCTCCATGAAAGCGGAGTAGTTGCCGGGGTAGCGCCGGATGCGGTGGTATTCGATCTCATAGGTCACATCAATGATCCTGTCCAGAAACATCCGGTCGTGGGACACGATAACTACGGATCTGTCATAATTTTTCAGATATCCCTCCAGCCATTCGATGGTGGGGAGGTCCAGGTGGTTGGTGGGCTCGTCCAATAGCATGATATCCGGCCTGGAAAGAAGCAGCTTGATAAAAGCCACTTTGGTCTGCTGGCCTCCGGAAAAGCTGCCGATGGGACGCTCCAAGTCTTTCAGGGCAAAGCCGAATTTCTGGAACATAATCTCCATGTCCTGCCTCCAGGTATAGCCCCCCAGGGCCTCCATCTGCTTCTGCAGCCCGTCATATTCGTGGAGCAGAGCCTTGTCCTGGCCGGACTGCAGCTTTTGCTCAATCTCTTTCATCCTGGCTTCACAGGAAAATATGGGGGCAAAGACTTTTTTGATTTCCTCCTCCACGCTGATTTCTCCGTCCGGGAAGCTGATCTGGTGCAGGAAGCCTATGCTCTGTTTTCCGGCCATGGTGATGCCGCAGGTCTCGTCGCTGTCTAAATTGTTCATATGGATGTCGCCGTTAATCAGCTTTAACAGCGTGGTCTTGCCGCAGCCATTGCGCCCCACCACGGCGATCTTCTCATTGTCCCGTATCTCAAAATTCACATCTTCCAATATGGTGTCCGCGCCGTACTGCACCAGCGCGTGGCTAATCTGATATCTCATGTTTCCGCTCCTCTCCACCCCCGCACGTTCCTCGGTACAGGGAAAAAGCCACAGCGAATTGGCTGCGGCTTTCAAGTATCCTTATATGTCTTATCTGCTCTCCTGCATATCCGCGCCCGTCAAGGGCGGATTCCTGTCCTGTTCAGACCCTGCCAAAGCCCTTTGCAGCATTCCTATTGAATTTATCCCTGATACTTTCAAATGTCATTGTCTTCCCTCTTCCCGGGCTGTCGGCGGCTTCTCGTCCCGCCTGCTTTCACTGCCTCTGTCCGGCCTTGCAGGCATACTAAAGCAATCATACCATATTCCAAAACAATCCGCAACCCAAAGCGGCGTTTTTTCTGTATTTGGTACATCGTTTGATACAGCGCAAACCGCGGTCAAACCGCGATTTTCAAAACAGATATCCGTCTATCCCTTGACGCAGACACCGGGATTGTATATAATTCAATACAAAAGAATCGTTCCGGAGTATTCTTTGCGGAGGGACGTAAATGAACGATTATCGGATAAAGGCATATGCCAAGGTCAATCTGGGGCTGGATGTGCTGCGGCGTCTGGAAAACGGATACCATCAGGTAAAGATGATCATGCAGAGCATCGGGCTTCATGACGAGCTGACGCTGGAGAAAGCACAAAGCGGCATCTCCATCACCACTGACGCGGCGGGACTTTCCACCGGGGAAGACAATCTCATCTGGCGGGCCGCAAAACTCATGCAGGATAAGTACGGCGCTTTCGGCATCCGTATCCATCTGTGCAAAAATATCCCCATTGCCGCCGGCATGGCGGGCGGCAGCACAGATGCTGCGGCTGTTATGAAAGGAATCAATCATTTATACGGTCTGGGGATTTCCCTTTCACGGCTCATGGAGGACGGCGTATCCATCGGTGCGGACGTGCCCTACTGTATCTTAGGCGGCACAGCCCTGGCCGAGGGCATCGGGGAACGGCTGACCCCTCTCCCTCCCCTGCCCCTGTGTCATATCCTCATCGCAAAACCGGATATCAGCGTATCCACAAAAGATGTCTACCAGCATCTGGACGCGGAGGGCATCCAAAGTCACCCTGACATAGACAGCATGGCTGCGGCTCTGCGCGCAGGGCGTCTGGACGGCGTGCTGAACTGCATGGGAAACGTGCTGGAGACAGTGACGGTTCCGGCTCATCCCGTCATAGACAGGATCAAGATAAGGATGCGGGAATTGGGCGCGGCAAACAGCCTCATGAGCGGCAGCGGCCCTACCGTATTCGGTATTTTTCAGGAGGAAGATAGGGCACAGGCAGCTCTGAACCGGTTCCGTCAGGAGGGCCTGGCCAATCAGGTATATTTGACTACATCTGTCTAATGCATAGAATGGAGGATCCATATGCAAACTGATTTTCAAGCAGATCTACCGTTACGGGATGTGGTTTTCAATACATTGCGCCAGGCCATCCTCACCGGGGAACTGAGGCCCGGAGAGCGTCTGATGGAACTCCATCTGGCGGACAGGCTGGGGGTCAGCCGCACGCCGGTGAGAGAGGCCATCCGCAGACTGGAGTTGGAGGGACTTGTCACCATGATTCCCAGGCGGGGCGCCGTGGTGGCGGAAATTACGGAAAAAGGCATGAGCGACGTGCTGGAAGTCCGCCGTACTCTGGATGCGCTCTGCGCGGAACTGGCCTGCGACCGCATCACAGAGGAAAGTCTTTCCCGGCTACAGAAAGCCTGCAGCCATTTCGAGCAGTGCGTAGCCGCGGGGACCGCCAAGAAAATCGCCCAGGCTGACGTAGCTCTGCACGATATCATCGTACAGGCCACCGGGAATCAGCGCCTGATCCAGATGGTAAACAATCTCTCCGAGCAGATGTACCGGTATCGTTTCGAATACATCAAGGACAGCAGTCAGCATGAAATCCTGGTGAGAGAGCATAGAATCATTTATGAGAGCATTGTAAACAAGGACAAAGACACGGCGGCGGCGGCGGCGAAGCTCCACATTGACAATCAGAAAAAAGCCATTATGCGCCAGATTCGCCTGGAGGCCCGCAGCGGTGCCGGCTGAGCAGGCCTGCGCTGCAAAGCGGCCCCGGCAAATAAATGCGCCGGCAAGTATAGCGGCACGCAAAAAAGGCAATACTCCTCAAAAAGCAAAAAAGAGGAGATTGCATGAAAAAGAAATGGATAGGAATCCGTGCGGCCGCAGGATTATGCGCCGCGCTTGGCTGGTGGGGTCTGCTTTATCCGGAACTTGCACTGACGCCTGACACCGTAAAAATCAGCGCGGAGGATGAGAAAGGGACTGCCCTCTCCCAGACTTCGGAATGGAGTTTTGACAGCAGCCTGTATCTCGATCTGCTGCAGGCAGACCGGGAACAGATTACATTCCGCAGCAGAGTGTTTGCGGAGATTGGTTTACTTTGGGAGGCTTTTCATGGCAGAAACGGAACGGAGACAAAATAGAACGCTTCCTGACAGGGACGCCCCCATCGGCGTATTCGATTCCGGTGTGGGCGGTCTTACTGTGGTGCGGGAAATCATGCGGCAGATTCCAAATGAGAAAATCATTTACTTCGGCGACACTGCCCGGGTTCCCTACGGAAACAAGTCCCGGAAGACCGTCACGCGGTTTTCCCAGCAGATCGTGCGCTTCCTGCGGACCTTTCAGGTAAAGACCATCGTAGTGGCCTGCAACACCGCAAGCGCCTATGCCATGGAGGCTCTGGAGCAGGATATAGACATCCCCATCATAGGCGTGGTAAAGCCGGGAGCCCGGGCCGCCGTGTCCGCCACCGGAAACGGTCGTATCGGCGTCATTGCCACAGAAGCCACCATCGGCAGCCAGATCTACACCAAGTACATACAGGAATTAAATCAGAACATTTCCATCTACGGCAAAGCCTGCCCGCTCTTTGTACCTTTGGTGGAGGAGGGACTTTGGGAGGATCCCGTGACGGATGAGATTGCCCGCCGATATCTGACGGAGCTAATTGACATAGATATCGATACCCTGATCTTAGGCTGCACCCACTATCCGCTGATCCGCTCTACTTTGGGAAAGATTATGGGAGAACGGGTGACTCTGGTAAACCCTGCCTATGAGACTGCAAGAGAGCTGCGGGAGCTGCTGATTCGGCACGGTCTGCTTCGCGAAGAGCCCCCTGCTCTGGGAAGCAACCGGTATCAGTTCTATATCAGCGATAAGGCGGATAAGTTCGTACATTTTGCCAATTCCATTATCAAATACGGCATTCTCTCGGCTAAGACGGTGAATATTGAGGCTTACTAGGCTCCCCTGCAGCCGGCCCCGACACCGTACACAATCTTCCGGGAGTTCAATTGCCGGGAACAGGAGGCTGCCATGGCCCAAAAAGGGATGCTTACGCTGACCGGGAAGCAGCGGGACGAGTCCGGAGAAGAAACCGTCGTCGAAAGCCGCATGCCGGCGGACTACTATGAAAAAGACGGCGCTTCCTATATCCTCTGCCAGGAGCTGCATGAGGATACCGGCGAAACCGTTAAAAATGTCATAAAGTACCGGGATTCCATGTTGGAGATGACCAGGCGCGGCAGCTTTCGCTCCCGCATGGTCTTTGAACCCGGAAGAACCCACCGGACAGACTATGTGACGCCTTTCGGTACCCTGTCTCTGGAGACTTCCACCCGGAAAGCCGAATTCGTCCGGCTGGACAATCTGATCAGAATCCGTCTGGAATATACGCTGGCTTCAGAGAGCCGTTTTCTATCCGACTGTACCCTGGACCTCTGTCTGTCCTTTCCGGAAGCATAAAGAAAAATAAGAAGCAAATGGCAGCGAAAAGCTAAACATTTCCATCTCTCATGCCGAAATAGTGAATAGATAATAGATACAATAGAATTTTGATAAAAAATGTTTCGTTAAAAGGAGGATACTATGAGTGTAAACGGAGTTACATCGAATCAGGTATCGGCTGCCTATAGCTATTCCGCTACAGAAAATGTAAAGGCCGACACAAAAGCCGCGGAGACTACCGCATCAAAAGACACTTCCAAGGCAGAAGAGAACGCTGCCGACAAGGGTGTTATATATGAGCCTGCAGGCTCTACTGCTGCGAAACCTACTTACACGCCTGACACGAATCTGATCAACAAGATGAAAGCGGATGCGGATGCGCGCACCGCTCAGCTGCGCAGTCTGGTGGAAAAGATGATGACCGGACAGGCCACGGCTTACGGCAAGGCCAACGATATCTGGTCTTTCCTGCGTAGCGGCAATTATACCGTTGACCCCGCCACAAAGGCTCAGGCCCAGGCTGACATTGCCGAGGACGGTTACTGGGGTGTGAATCAGACTTCCGACAGAATCATTGATTTTGCAAAGGCACTGACCGGGGGCGATCCTGACAAGATCGAGGATATGCGTGCAGCATTTGAGAAAGGCTTCAAGAAAGCCGGCAAGACCTGGGGCGGCGACCTCCCCGATATCTCTCAGCGCACCTATAAAGCCGTCATGGAGAAATTCGACCAGATGGCTGAAGAAGCCAAGAAGACCAGTTCTACTCCGGTAGATACCGAGGCTTAAGTACATCTATATATGATAAGGAGCGGTTTCCCGGAAACCGCTCCTTTTCTATTACGACTCGCTGTATCACGGCACTTCGCCGGGATTGTCCTCCTGAACGCTGACTGTGTCCAGCGCGCTCTCCACCGGCTTGACACTGCAGTTCTCCCTGGTCGTATTCACCAGCAGCACCAGATACTGACTGGCCTTTTACGGCATAGGTTTTGAACAAATGCTGTTTGCAGCGGATGGCAGCCTCCCTGGTTACGGGCTCATGGCGCATGAGCCCGTAAGTTTGGTACCCGTCTGCCGCTTTTAGCTTCCCTTAACGATCAGCAGCTTCTGCCCTGTCTTCAGTTCATCGCTCTCCAGTCCGTTCAGATCTCTGAGAGTGTCTACAGGTATGTAGTATTGCTTTCCGATATTCCAGAGATTGTCTCCCTCTTTTACCATATAGACTACCATACCCGGCAGGCTGCTCATCTTTCCGGTATCCAGCTCCGACACATTGATGGCGCTTATGAGATCTACGGTAACGGTCTTGAATACCACTGTCGAGAAGCTGAGCACAGCCTTTACATCCATCTCCTCCCCGTCCAGCATGGTCACCTGGAGCTGCTCCACCTCCGCGCGGATCTCCCCCATGTCCTCGGGCGCGATATCCGGCACCTCCAGCGTATACTGATAGGGCAGGAACGCCTGCGTGCTGCCGTAGGGCGCCTCATCCTCCCCCGTGATGTAGAGGATCTTCACCTGCAGAGCGCCCTGGACCAGGATGCCGTTCTCTATGGTGCTGCGCTGCTCCAGGGTCACGCTGCCCTCACTGTGCAAAAGCTGCAGCACCGTGCCGTCGGTCACACGGACATGATCCGTGACCTTGGTCTTGCCTGTGACTTTGGCCAATAGTCTGCGCAAATCTGCCCTGTGGCTTACCGTGCCGACTTCTTTGGACACTCCATAGAGATCGGATATGATCTCCAGCTTCTCCTCCTCATAGATACGGATGGAAATGTCCAGCACCAATTCCAGCCCTACATTGCGCTCTTCTCCGTCAAAGTCCGGGCGCACGGCCAGCTCCTGCTGCCCCAAGTGATACCGGATATCCGGCAGCATTCCCTCTCTGCAGCCATGACATTCCAGCACGCCGCTAAAGGGAACCACGGTCTCAAAGCTGCGGCAGGGATGGTCTTCCCCCTCTCCTTCGTATAAAATGAAGACATGAATATCTCCCGAAATGGTGATTTTCTCTTCCATGACTTTAAATTCCACATCTCCCAGGGAAATGTTGTTCCAGAGAATCTGGAAAATGTTGGGGTAATTGGAGGGCAGCGCCACCTCCTCTTTCAGGCGGAAAATGTCGTTCTTCGCAATGGCGATCTGGGCCAGCTCCAGAGGCATGCGGCGGTATTCCACTTTTTCCTCCCCATGGACGGCGATGGGCGCTTCCTCGTCATAGAGCTCCTCCACCCGGGCCGTCAGGGTAACCAGAGACTGGATGCCCAACTTGCGGGAATTGATCATATTCATGGAGATATCCTCCACCATCCCGTCCACAGCCACGGTATCTGCAGGCGCCACACCCTGCATGTTGATCCGCTCTTCAAAGGAGAGCTTCCCCTCCAGTACTACCAGGCTGCTTCCCTCCTCCATGGTATGGTAGAGCACTACAAAGACAAGCCTCCCCCGGACAGTGACGGAGTCCGTCCCCGGCTTGATTTCATCAATGACCAACTCCCCTTTCTCCAGGTTCAGAGCGGCCACATCCGGCTTATTTTCCGGAATGTTCACATCGTCCTCCAGGGTAAATTGTGTGACGGCCCGGACTCTGACGCGGTCCATATGTATATTTCTCTTTAATAACTCCACGAAAAATACCTCCATATATACTCGTATAGGAATATATATGAAAGTATCCGGAAAAGTATGCCTCTCTGGTACGCAGCTTTTACTCCCTCACGCCCCCGATCAGGTCAGTCACATTCTCCACATGGTACTGCTCCATATACCGCTCAATGCCCTCCACCACTTCCACGCAGGTGTAGGGGTTCACAAAATTCATGGCGCCGATGCTGACGGCGGTGGCCCCGGCCAGCAGGAATTCGATGGCGTCCTCCGCACTTGCTATGCCGCCCATGCCGATGACCGGGATCCGCACCGCTGTGGCCGCCTGGTAGACCATGCGCACGGCTATGGGCTTGATAGCGGGTCCGCTCATGCCGCCGGTCTTATTGGCCAGGGCAAATTTTCGCTTATGGATGTCTATCTTCATGCCGGTGATGGTATTGATCAGGGAAATGGCATCCGCGCCCGCTGCCTCCGCAGCCTTTGCCATCTCGGCGATGTCGGTGACGTTGGGGCTCAGCTTCATTATGACGGGCTGCTTTGCATGCCGTTTGACTTCTTTTGTAATCTCGAATAAAGCGTCCGCTTTCTGGCCAAAGGCAATTGCGCCCTCCTTTACGTTAGGACAGGAGACATTGATCTCCAGCATGGCTACTGCCGGCTCCTCCCCAAGACGCTCCACTACTTCCACATATTCTTCCACTGTCTTTCCGCAGACGTTCACGATGACTTTCGTGTCGTACTGCTTCAGGAAAGGGATGTCCCTCTGCAGGAACACGTCAATGCCCGGGTTCTGGAGGCCGATGGCATTGAGCATGCCGCCGTAGACCTCCGCCACTCTGGGGGTGGGATTGCCGGGCCAGGGAACGTTTGCCACCCCCTTGGTGACCACGGCTCCCAGGCGGTTCAAGTCCACGAATTCCGAATATTCCATTCCGGAACCAAAGGTTCCGGAAGCTGTCATGACAGGGTTCTTCAGGATGACGCCTGCCAGAGTCACTTGTGTGTTCATATCGATACCTCCTCATACACTGGTGCAAGTCTGGCAGAATGCCTGCACTTTAGGCATTCTGCCGTGTGAGAACGGATTGCAGCGCGAATGAATTCGCCTGCAATCCTAGAAGTTCTTAGGCCGTGTACTTTACGGCCTTAGAACTTCTTCTCACACTTCTACCTCCCGGGCCTCGAAGACAGGGCCGTCCGTGCAGATGCGGGCATTGTGCACATGGGAGTGGTGGTCGATTTCTTTCGTCTTCACCACACAGCCCAGGCATGCCCCCACACCGCAGGCCATATGCTCCTCTAAGGAAATGTAGGCCGGAATGCCCCGCTGCCCCGCGTATGCCTTGATTGCCCGAAGCATAGGCATGGGGCCGCAGGCAAAGATCACGTCCGCCTCCAGGCCGTTCTCTTGGATGGCGTCCATCACGTTCCCTTTCGTGCCGGCGCTGCCATCCTCTGTGGCAGCATACACAGCGCCGTATTTCTCCAGATCCTCCTTGAGAAAAAGGTTCCCGTCCCGATATCCCACGATGATGCGTTTCCGGGCCTCCAGGCGCTTCGCCAGTTCCAAAATGGGGGGCACGCCGATGCCGCCGCCCATGAGGAAGACCCTTTTCCCGGCTCCCTGCTCCAGGGGAAAGCCGTTCCCCAGGTTCCCCAGCAGGGATATGCGGTCTCCCGGGCCGTAGCCCGAGAACTCCCTGGTGCCCGCGCCGGCGGTGCGATAGACGATGCGCAGCGCCCCTTTCCCGGCATCCGTCTCGCAGATGCTGATAGGGCGGGGGAGGAGGGTGCTTTGGTTCTTTGGATAGATGCCCAGGAACTGGCCGGGCCTTGCATCCGCCGCAAGCGGAGTCTCTATCCACATGTCGAAAATGTCCGGTGCTATCTCCCGCTGGGAGAGCACCTTTGCTGTGTGCTTTTGTTTCATGAGTGTTTTCCTTTCTAAGGAAGTGTTGTTATTTTTGAATACCTGTCGGAAAAGAACCGTTATTGCACGATCCTCCCCTTGCAGATGGTTCTTGCCACCCTCCCCCGCAGCTTCCACCCGGTAAAAGGCGTGTTGACAGACTTGGAGGCATAGGTTTCGGGGATGAATTCCGCGGCGGTGTCTATCAGGACGATGTCCGCCGGCCCGCCTTCGGCCAGGTATCCGGCATCCAGGTGATAGAGGTTCGCCGGATTGGTGCTCATGAGCCGCAGGAGATGCCCCATGGTCATATACCCGGCCTCCACCAGCTGGGTGATGCCTAAGGCCAGCGCAGTCTCCAGGCCTATGATGCCGCTGGGCGCTTCCGTGACGGACTTCCCCTTTTCCTCCGCCGTGTGGGGGGCATGGTCGGTGGCGATGATGTCGATGGTGCCGTCCACAAGCCCCCGGATAATGGCCAGTCTGTCCTCCTCTTCCCGCAGGGGCGGGTTCATCTTCGCCAGGGCGCCGTATTGGATGGCGGCATCCTCGGTCAGAGTGAAGTGGTGCGGCGTGGCCTCGGCATGGATATTGCTGCCCAGGGCACGGGCGCGGCGCACCAGTTCTACGGATTCGCGTGCGCTTATATGCTGTATATTGATATTCGCTCCCGTCTCCAGAGCAAGCCCCAGATCCCGCTCCACCAGGCGGATCTCCGCCTCACTGGGTGAGCCGCCTATCCCGAAATATGCGCTGGCCTTTCCCCGGTTGATGCCGTTATTTTCAATCAACGCCGGATCCTCCTCGTGGAAGCTGAGGGGCATGTCCAGAGCCGCGGCGCGTTCCATGGCCTTTCGCACCAGTTCCTCGTTCAGGAGCGGAATCCCATCGTCCGTAAAGCCCGCGGCTCCGCACTGCGCCAGTTCCTCCATGGGCGTCAGTTCCCCGCCTTTCATTCCCATAGTCACATTGGCACAGGAATGCACATGGATGCCCGTCTCTCTGCCCTTTTCCAGCACATATGCAAGGGTCTTTCGATTGTCTATGCAGGGCCTGGTGTTGGCCATCATCACCACGGTGGTAAAGCCGCCTCTCGCCGCTGCGGCCGCACCGGTAAAAATGTCCTCTTTCTGCGGGAACCCGGGATCTCTGAAATGGACATGGACATCCACCAGCCCGGGAGCCGCCAAAAGCCCCTCCGCATCTATCACATGGCACTCTCCCCCAGGGCTCTCCAGCCCCTTTCCGATCCGCAGGATCCTGTCCCCCTTCGTGAGGATGTCAAGTTTCCCCTCCCTGCCGGATTTCGGGTCGATCATATATCCGTTTTTTATGAGCAGCATAAAAGCCTCCCCTCCTGCGCACCGCGCTTTCCTTTTACGTTTCTCCCAGTGTAACACCTTTCCCGCCATGCCGCCTGCGGCGGACACACACCGGAAAACAATTTTTGAATTCCTGTTGTTTAGTGTAACATAATTCCACGCAAAAAGGCAAGGCCGTCATAGCCCTGCCTCATCATCTTCTTTCAAAACTTCATCCAAAGCTTCATTCAAAACTTCATTCAAATGTCACCGTCTGCTCCAGATACTCTGTCTTCACCACAATGTAAGGGTAAGAGGGCTGGGGATTCTCTTTTTCCGAGGGTTTTGGCCCTAAGAGGCTGGTGTCTATAACGATGTTGGAGTCCGTCAGGTACAGCTCGTTGACGGCAATGCTGTAGCCTCCGGTCTTCTGTTCCCCATAACCAATGCATATGTATAGATTCGTGTTGTCCGTGTAGGTAATCTGGAACGCCCCTGTCTTCTTCTCTTCAATGATGGGCAGAAGCTGCTCCGGTATCAGTTCTTCACTCAGTACCGTAAAATCCAGATCACGAAGCTTGATTTTCTCCTCGTTCATCATGGTACAGCCGCTCATAAACAGCATGCAGGCAATCACCAGTCCCCAAAATCCGATTTTCTTCAATGGCAGACCTCGCAAACTTTTTCTATTTTTTTCTATTTTATGTACAGTTTGGGATTTCTATGCTAGAATAAAAGAGATTGTTCCATCAATACTGTTAGGAACCGTGCAGTTCCTTAGGAAAGGCTGATACCATGATTCGTCTGATTTTAGTGGCACTCTATCTGTTTTTATTCCTGTTTCTCTCCATTCCGGTTCTGATCGTGGAATGGTTCGTGGGAAAGCGCAATCCCGGGCACAAAGACCGGCTCTCCAAGGCTTTGGTGGGCTGGGGCTTTCGCTGCATCCGCGCCCTGGCCGGCACAAGGCTCATCGTAAGGGGCAAAGAACATATCCCTACAGACAGCGCCGCCCTGTTTGTGGGCAATCACCGCAGCTATTTCGATATCATCATCACATACCCCCAGTTCCCCGGAACCACCGGATATGTGGCCAAAAAGGAAATGCTGCGCTACCCGCTGTTAAAGGACTGGATGCGCAACATTCACTGTCTGTTTCTGGACCGGGACAATATCAAAGAGGGCTTAAAGACCATCCTGGCGGGCGTGGAAGAAGTGAAAAACGGCGTCTCCATGTGTATTTTCCCGGAGGGGACCCGCAACAAGGTAAACGATACTTTTCTGCCTTTCCATGAGGGAAGCTTCAAGATCGCGGAAAAGGGAGGCGTCCCCGTGGTGCCCATGGTCATCGTAAATTCCGCGGATATCTTCGAGGATCATCTGCCCCGGATCCGGAGAGCCACCGTGGTCCTTGAATTCCAGCCTCCCGTTTATATCAGGGAAATGGATAAGAACGACCGGAAGAATATGGGGACCTATGTGAGCGGTCTGATTTCACAGCGGTATTTTCATCTGAAAGAGGAATATTTCCCGGCTGTGCCCGCAGATTCGGCAAAATCATAGTCCACAGAGTCCGGGGCAGTGTCCGGCGGCAGGTCTCTTCCAAGGGGCAGTTCCACCCGGAAGCTTGTGACTTCGTCCTCACTGGAGGCCGTGATGGCGCCGCCGTGGAGGGTGACGATTTCTTTGGCGATGGCAAGGCCCAGCCCGGCCCCTCCGGTATTGGTGGCCCTGGCATCATCCAGTCGGAAAAACTTTTCAAAAATAGTATCCAGCTTATGGGCGGGAATGGTCCTGCCGCGGTTAGATATGACTATCTGCGCACTCCCTCTCGATATCCCGCATTCCACAGCTATTCCCGTGCCGGGATAGCTGTAGGCTATGGCATTTTTCAGGATATTGTTGAACACTCTGGCCAGCTTCTCCCCATCCCCCCAGAGGGTGATCGGTCCGCCTGCCGGGTTTGGCTTTATGTCCAGCAAAACGGTATTCCCATGCGCGTTCAAAAGCGGGTAGAATTCATCCGTCATCTGCTCCAGCAGGAACGAAAGATTCACGGTCTCCTTTTCCAGTGCGATTGTCTGTAAATTATACCGGGTAATCTCAAAGAATTCATTGATCAGTTTCTCCAGCCGCAGAGCCTTGTCCAAAGTGATATGGACATATTTGGCCCTCTGGGACGCAGGCATATCCGGCGCCTCGTCCATAAGGCTCAGATATCCGATCACGGATGTAAGGGGTGTCTTCAGGTCATGGGCCAGGTATGTGATCAGGTCGTTTTTGCGGCTCGCTTCCTCCCGCAGCATCTGGGCGTTTCGCTGCATATCAGCCTTGATCTCCACAAGCCGCAGGGAGATCTCCTCATAGCCCTGGGGAAATGCCTCCGATGCCTCCTTATCGTGCTTCATGTAATCTTCAATCATACGTCCCGCATTCTGTATGGCCTCTCTGGCCTGTTTTGACCCATACAAAATGGAAGCCACCCGCACCAATACCACCACTGCCGCAACCACAATGATCAGCGCCCGAAAGAGCATGCCTTTCAGGTTGTCCCAGAGTATCTCTTTCGTGTAATACCCTTCCACATAAGCATCCCCTACGGCAATCCACTGGGTGTAAGTAAAATTATCTTCAAACCATTCTCTCACAAAGCCGTTGACAATCCGGTCGAAAAAGACATAGACCGCCCAGCAGGCCGCGCATCCCCCCGCAAGAATCAGGCATGTGCCCAGAAACCGCTTCAGCTTTTCATTCGCTTTCAATTTTGTACCCGCACCCCCAGACTGTCTTGATGTACTTCGGATGTTCAAAGGAATCGCCCATCTTTTCCCGCAGATGCCTTATGTGCACTGTGATCGTATTGTTCTTGGTATAATACTCGTCCTCCCAGATGAGATGAAAGAGCTCCTCGGCGCTGACCACCTGCCCTTTTCGCTGGCACAGAATGCGCAGGATGGAGAATTCCGTAGGCGTCAGGCTCAAAGGCCTCTCGTTTAAAAAGCATTCATGGGTCTTCACATTTACGGTGAGGCCGGACACCTCCAGCAGGTCCTCCTGCTGCATGCCTGTGTTGTATCGCTTATATCGGCGCAGCTGAGCTTTCACTCTGGCCACCAGCTCCAGGGGCAGAAAGGGCTTGGTTATATAATCGTCCGCGCCCATGGTCAGGCCGGTGATTTTGTCCACCTCCTCCCCCTTTGCCGTCAGCATGATGATGGGATAATTATGGTTTTCTCTGATCTTGCGGCAGATGTCAAGACCGCTCGCCCCGGGCATCATAATGTCCAGCAGGGCCAGATCGAACTGTCTGCTCTCCACGATTTCCATGGCCTGGATTCCGTCATAGGATTTGACTACCTGATAGCCCTCGTTCTCCAGGTACAGGGCCACCAGATCCGCGATCTCTTTTTCATCGTCCGCCACTAGTATGACTTCGTTCATACGTTCCCTCTTTTCCGGCTTTTTCCCGATTGCCGCCATCGGACAGGCTTTCCCGCTTTTCGGCCATAAGTATTATACTCTATAAATGCTAAAAATGGATTAAGATTTTCCTAATGTTCTCTCATATTGTCTTGGCCGCCTGTCTTTTGCACCGGGGGCTTCCCGCTGTGGCAGGTCACCCCATGGCCTGCAGGAATGCCAGGATTTCTGAAAAGCCGCAGTCGTGGGAGGCCTTGACCAGGATGGTGCTGCCCTTTGGTATCAAAAAGGCGCTGTCTGCTGCCAGGGCCTCCAGCAAGGCTCCTCTGTGGAGATAATGGAGGATGCGGCGAGACTGCGGGGCGGGATGGTTCTTTTCTGCTTGGTCTGCTTTTGCCCGGCCCGCTTCCTCCCTCTCTACTGCTGCCTGGTACATATAGCGGGACTCCTCTCCTACGCAGAGGATAGTATCGATGTCTGCCTCCACAGCATGCCTTCCGATCTGCGCATGATACTCATGGGAATTCTCCCCCAGATTCAGCATGTCGCCCAGAATCGCCACTTTCCGGGTATCCGCCAGCGCCAGGAGGTCTAAGGCCGCTTTCACGGAGGCCGGATTGGCATTGTAGCAGTCATCAATGATGGTATGGCGGGGGTGGCTGATGATGTGGGTACGCCCGTCCACGGCAGCCACTTTGGCGATGCCGGCGGCAATCTGCTCTCCTGTCAGCCCGAACAGCCGGGCCACGCATGCGGCTGCAGCGGCGTTTAGTACCATGTGCCTGCCGGGCTGGGAGACATGTACCGCAAAGCTATGGTATCCGGGCCAGCCCCCTTCTTTTGCTGTGCCATCTGTCTCTGCGTTATTTATGTCTGCTGTATTCGACAGCTTTGTGCCGCCCATTCCCGGCGTTTTCTCCGGCTGTGCGCCTAAAGCCCCTGTGTCCTCTCCTGGTTTTATACCATTCCACGCAGTTCGGCCCGGCGCCATCATAAGCGTAGCGTCACTGCCCCAAAGGCCCCTGCCCACGATGTCTACTGCCGCCACCTCCTGGGAGGAACTGCTCCCAAGCCCGAAGAAATGGGGCTTGTGTCCTTTGATTTCTTCCAGGCCGTTCAGCTTGTCGTCCTCGCCGTTCAGGCAGATTTCTCCGTCCTCGGACATGTAGTCGAAAATTTCCGATTTCGCCCGCAGGATCCCGTCCCTGTCCTTTAGATTGTTCAGATGGCTCTGGCCGATATTGGTGATGACGCAGACGTTCGGCCGGGCCATTTTGCTCAGACGCCTCATTTCCCCGAAATCGCTGATGCCCATCTCCACCACGGCCAGCTCATGCTCTCTGCGGATGCGCAGCAAAGTCAGGGGCACGCCGATCTCGTTATTGAAATTGCCCGCTGTCTTCAGCACCTTGTATTTTTCCGCCAGGACATCGGCGATAAACTCCTTGGTGCTGGTCTTACCCACGCTGCCGGTGATGCCTATGACTTTTACGGGAAGCTTCTTCCGGTAGGCTTCCGCGATATCCTTTAAGGCCTGCAGGGTGTCCTCCACCAGAATGTAGCAGCCCCATGCCGGGGCGGCGGCCTCTCCCATCTCCTCCGGCGTTTTCTGCGTCACCGCCAGAACGGCGCCTTTCGCGAAAGCCCCACGGATAAAGCAGTGCCCGTCCACACGCTCTCCCACGGTAGCGATGAACACGCCTCCTGGCTCCACTGCCCGGGAGTCGATGACCACAGAACTGACACATGTGTCGCCATCTGCCTTTCCGCCCTGCACCACCAGCTTTCCGCCGCAGGCCTGCGCAATCTCCTTTATCGTCAAATCCATCATGGTCTGTCTTCCATCCTTTCCCCTGTTCTCCTGGCTCTATTCTCCCAACTCCATGCTTTTCCTCCGCATGCGTTCTCCATATACCTTTTCCCGAACCTCATTCCCCTGCTTTTCGTCTTCCGCCGCTTTTCCTGTTTTCCCAGCAGCCTCCCGGCTCTATGAATCAATGCTCCTGTGCGCTCATGCTCTTTTCGGCTGGCCGCCCTGTCCCTGCAGCACTGTTTTATCCCCTATGCGCCATCCGCACAATCTCCTCAGCAGCCTCCCGGCTCTGTGAATCAATGCTCTTTTCAGCCGGCCGCCCTGTCCCTGCAGCACTGTTTTATCCCCTATGCGCCATCCGCACAATTTCCTCGCAGAGCTGCCCGAAATCCATGCCCGCCGCGGCAGCCTCCTGGGGCAGCAGGGAAGTGGGCGTCATTCCCGGCAGGGTATTGGCCTCCAGGCAGTAGATCTCCCCATCCCCGCTCATGATATAATCCATCCTGGCATAACTTTTCAGACGTAAAATCGCGAATACCTGCTCCGCGATCTCCTGCATTCTGCGGCTCTTCTCCTCCGGAATCTGCGCCGGGCAGGTCTCCACGGTGGTGCCTGCCTGATATTTGTTCCGGTAATCATAGAAGCCCTCCTTGGGAGCCATCTCTATCACCGGCAAGGCTTTCCCGTCCATGACCCCCACGGAAAACTCCCTGCCCTTGATGTACTGCTCCACGATCACCTCTTTGCCATAGCGGAAAGCCTCCTCCTTGGCCCGTTCATACTCCGAGGTATCGTTTGCGATGCACACGCCTATACTGGAGCCGCCGCAGGAGGTCTTTACGATTCTGGGATAGGGGATCTCCTCGGTTTCCCGTTCTCCCCGCTTCATTCTGATGCCCCGGGGCGTTGGCACCCCGTAAGCCCGGAACAGATCCTTTGTGATGCCCTTATCTATGGCCAGGCAGGAGCCTGTGAAATCCGCCCCCGTATAGGGGATGCCCAACAGGTCAAAGCAGGCCTGGATCCTGCCGTCCTCCCCATTCGCCCCGTGCAGGGCCAGAAACACACAGTCCGCCTCCTGACAGATTTCCAGCACATGAGGGCCGAAAAACCCCTTTCCGCCATCTCCCCGCAAGGCTTTCACCGCCTCTAAGTCAGGGCACTCCTCCCCCACCGCCATCACTGTGGCCGCCCAATCCGTATCCCGTCCAAAAATCCCCTCTGTTTCTTCCTCATACCCTAAGTACACATCCAGCAGAATCGCCTGATGTCCGTTTTTCCGAAGCGCCCTGTATATCATGCCCCCGGAACTCAGAGACACGTCCCGCTCCGAACTGATTCCTCCCGCCAAAACTACGATTTTCATAAAAACCCCTCACTTTTCCCGGCTTGCTGCGTGCACTCTCTGTCCCCATCGCTTTTGCCCGGGCTCACCTGCGCGCCATACAGCCATTCTATTGATACTTATTCCACCAATAACCGATACATGACAGCATGGGAACGATTCCCTTACGCATATCTCCATTTTATTAATCGGCCGGGCATCCGTCAAGCCTTTAAAACACGAACAGAACCATATTCCAAGAAAAAACCAGGAGCTGTTGTCGGGATGCCCGGTTTTGCAGCAATACATGAGCGTTGTAGCTATATGCGGGAATATCTGGGGAAGTACCCGGAAGGGATTTGAGGAAAGCGATAAACAAAGCTATAGACCGAAAAGTGCTGCCCTAAAGGACTGCACTTCTGCATTAGGAAGAATGTGCTGCGGGAATTTCTGATAAGGCACCGCGGGGAGGTGACGAAAGTGACGCAACTGGACTACACATTTGACAGGAGCATAGAGCTTGCGCGGGAAGATACCCGGAAACAGGAGCGCGTCAATACGAAACGCGAAAGGATAGCGAAAGAGCAGGCACGGCAGGCAAAAGAAAAGGCAGAGAAAGAAGTGGAGAGGCGCGCAAATTAAAATCTCCGGGTAGTTTTTTTCAATCTTCCAACACAGCCACCGCATCCATATCCGCCAGTTCCTTTGAACTGCGGACCACCACATTGGTCAGCGCCGCTTTCACCACCACTTTCTTCTCATCCTGATCCTCAATGGTAATCCCGGTTTTCCACACCACATACTCTTTCCCGAAATTGCGCTGCTGCTCCACCACCTCGTACACATAGGCCGCGCCGGTCCCATCATACCTGACGCAGCTGCTTGGAATCGTCATGGGGTATTCCTCGCTCACATACTGCAGCTCTATCCGCACCGGATATCCCTGGGCATATCTCTCCTCCCCCTCCAGCCTGACGCTGTAACGATAACTTCCGTTCTTATAAACGGGCTGCCCCAGAGCCAGCTTCCTTTTGTCTTTCCCTATCACGGCGCTCCCTGAGGTAAATTCCCGGAAGCCGGACATGTCCACCGCCCACTCCAGGCGATATCCCTTTTCCGGCAGCCCCAGCTTCAGCACGGTCTCCCCGTCCGTCCTCTTTCCTTCCTCACAGCCCTGATATATGACATAGGCTTCCTCCCGGGCGCAGATCAGGCCCTCCTGGGAAATCAGTTCTTCCAGAATTTCCATCTCTTCCCTCAGCCGCACCAGCTGCCATGCGGCCAGCCCTCCCCGGAATTCCTCCGCTTCCGCCTCCGCCGTCTCCTCCAGGCTTTCCGCCTGCAGAAGCATCTCATAGTAGGCGATCTGCAGGTCGCTCTCCTTTAACCTCAGGATGAGATCTCCTGCCTCAAGCCAGGCGCCCTCTCCGGCGAAAACCTCCTCCACGGTACAACTCGTCGGCAGCTTTATCTCGGAAATCTCTTCGTAAAATATTTCACCGTCCACCGTAAGCTCCTCCCGGATAGCGTTGGGTGCGGTGGACGTCAGCGTTACCACAGCCAGATCCTCCGCATAATTCTTCGCGGAAATCAATGTACAGGCACCTATTGCCAGCAACATGCCTGCCGCAACCATTACGAACCAATACTTTTTCATCCCTGTATCCCCTCCTTTTCCATAACGCCCCATATCCCATTTAAGAACAGCACCACCACCGGGAGGGAAAAGAGCACGGCCCCGGCATAAGACAACTCTCCCCTCGCTTTCGCAAAGAGCACCGACAGAGGGTATTTCGTAATATCCTGAATGTAAACCAGAGGCTCTTCCACCATGCCCCATAAATCCGCACTGACTATAATTCCGAACACCAGAAGCCCCATCCGCATCTGGGGCAGCGCGATCCTGCAGAATATGGTCAACTCCCCCGCCCCCTCTATCCTCGCCATCTCAAACACGCTGTCAGGCACCCGGCGGCAGAGACGGTGCAGAAAGAAAAGGTGCCAGGGCGTAAAGCTGCCGATCAGGATTACCGCCAGCCTAGAGCCCCTCAGGTGCATATTGGAAAGGGCAATCAACTGGGGCACCAGCAGCATCTGCATGGGAAGCAGCGCCAGAACCGCATATCCGGCAAGAATACGGTTCTGCGCCTTATCTCCCATAGTTGTCAGGCCATATGCCGCCAGCGAAACAAGAAACATCGCCAGCAGCAGCGTCGGTACCGTCAGAAAGAGGGTGTTCCAGTAGGATATCCAATATTCCAGATTATGAAACAATACGTCTATGTACTGCCCCGGAGACAAATAGCGGTACAAAAACATAAAAAAATTTTCTGCCTTATAGGGAACCGGATTTTCAAAGGAGCGCAGCAGCACCCATACCAGAGGCGCCATGACAAACCCGCCAAACAGTATCAGCGCTCCCCTCTGTACCGCCCTCGGCGTTCTATACCATCTCATGCTTTCTTCCCACCTTTAGCAATAAACCATTTAGGATCAGAACAGGAATCAGCGCGGCAATCGCTGCCGCCGACAGACGCTGATAATTCAGATTCTGAAAATTGTTAAAAAAGAAATTGCTTACCACATATACCTCATCCGGCGGATATTCCCCATAGAGCAGATAGCTTTCCCGAAACAGCCGGAAAAAACAGATTCCGTCAAAGATCAGCAGAAACCGGATATAGGGCCATAGGTACCAGCACTTAATTTTGCAAAATACCTGCCATTTGCGCGCATGCTCCAGCACCGCCGCTTCTATCCACTCAGGGCTCATGGTCAGCTCCATCATCTTCAGCAGTAAAACATGAAATCCCGTGTACTTCCACAGATAAATCAGCAAGAGCATAAGCCGCGGAGCCAGTTCCACCCCCTCCATACACCGCGTGATCAACGTGGCAGGAAGCAGCATGGGCATAGAGAGCACCACCAGCACTCCCAGCACTCCTTTTGAGGCATCCAGAATATAAACAAAAAACAGCGAAAGCACTGCAAGGCTTCCCACACATGCCGCCATCATCAGCCAGGTATTTCCCAGCGCCAGACGGAAAGAATCCGAGTGGAACAGCGAATTATAATTTTCCAGCCCGCCGAGAGTAAAACGCCCCGGCGTCCTGCTGAATGCATATAAAAAACAATAGCACAGGGGAAACAGATAAAATAATATCGTTCCCGCCATGCTTGGCAGAACAAAAAACAGCTTTTTTGCCTTTCGCCAATATCCCATTTTGCTCTGATCCCTCCACATTATTCCATCAGATACAGCTCAGCCCCCTGCTATCTGCATTACTCATTCAGATACAATTTCATCCTTTGAATCATTTTGTCGTAGCAATTCTCAAAGGAATCCTCCCCCAGAAAGTACGGCTCCATGCATTCCTGAGTCAGATTTCCCAGCGCCGCATTGGGAATGACGGCTTCCTGAATCCTCCCGGGGATCTCCAAAAGCAGCTGCGCATTGGCTTCATTCAAAGGTTTCACCGGCCATCCCGGACCGACGCCGTCTTTGGAGCTCAGCGTCTCTATGCTCTCCTCGTAAACCGCCGCACTTACCGGCGCATAATAAATGCTTTGCGTCTCATACTTGGGAAAATCTACCGTCATGGGCGCATCCATCAGGTATTTTAAGAGTTTCCATGCATTCTCCGCATTCCGCGTATTGGCGTTCACTGCGCCGTATTGGATTACCTGCACCGTAAGCCCATCGCCGTCCGTCCGCTCAAATGGAGCGAAAGACATTTCTTCGATCACCATTTTGGGATATACCGTCTGATAATACCTCAGGTTATTCATGAAAGAGTAATTCTCCAATAACCAGGTAAAGTGGGCAACCGCCCCTGCAAAATCGTTCTGGTATCTTCCCGCTATCGTCCTGGTTTTTTCCATATTGTCATAAAATACTTTTACAAAATCAGCCATCCGGCGGAATTCTTCTTCCTCCACGGATACTTCTCTGCTCTCCGTATCTATTAGGCCGCTCCCCGATGTCTCCAGGAAGAGATTCAGCACATCCGCACGGCCCAGCTGCAGGCTGGAAGCGCCATAGGCTTCATCCCCCTCCAGGGCCAGGGCCTCCGCAGCCAGGGCGGCATATAAATCGCCGCTTTCGCTTATCTTTTCCGCCTTTTCCTGAGTGGAATAGGCCTGCGGCAGGTTCCAGCTCAGAGGGATAAAGTACTGATGCCCGCCAATCCTGCCGGCACGGATAATCGTGTCAAGATAACTCCCCTCAGGCAGGGCTTCCACCTGTTCGTCCAATGCCAGCAGCGCTCTGCTCACGGATAATCACTATTCTATTGGGTAGATATTTTCTGGGGACGATGGGTCACAATTCCGCTAATACTGGGATGCAGCTTTATTGTTTATTTGGGTACTCATAAAAACATCCTGCATCTTGCCTTTTCCCTAACCGGATATCATATATTAATTCTGCTTAATCACATTTTTACCATACTCTTAAGCATCATAGGCAAAACTATACCCTATTTATATTTGCAAAAACATTCCGCAATTATTTTACTCCTTACTCAGATACCTGTTCTCTGCATCTCCTTTTACTTCCTCCGCAGATTCTTCCTCCTACCTAGGCTGTCCATCCTCTCCGCCTGCCCACAAAAACTGTTATATTTTTTCCTTGCGGAACTGTACACAGGGCTGGCCCTGATGACTGCTAATTTCATATATGGAGAAGTTGTAGCTTACCCTACAGAAGTTTTGTCCCTAAACGGGATGCTGATCACCGCTTTTACCCTCTCCGCCATATTGATCTTCTACAATATGTATGATATCCTGAAAAAGAACCATGAACTCAGCCTCCAGCAGGCACAATTTGCCATCATACAGGATTACGCTCAGCGCATGGAAAATCTTTATGAGGATGTCCGCGTATTCAGGCATGATTACCGAAATATCCTTGCCACCATGTAGAACTATATTGATGGAGAAAATATAGAAACATTAAAAAAATACTTTCATGATACAATCCTGTGCTGTGCACCTGTCCTGTCCGATGACGGCTTTACCCTGGGTAAACTACACCGACTGGAAGACAATGCGATAAAAAACCTGCTTTATACGAAAGCAGTGGCTATCCTGAACCACAAAATCCACCTTAAACTGGAGATTATGGAAAACATTCCTGTCCTGCCCATGGACAACATTACCCTGTGCCAGATACTGGGCATCTTATTGGATAACGCTCTGGAGGCATCCCTGGTAAGCGCTGAGAAATCACTCCACATTACTATTGTTGCAACTGATTCTTCCGTCCTTTTCTCCATCACCAATAGCACCCTGCCCCTCCCTGTGCCCATGACCGCCCTGTTTCAACGGGGATACAGTTCAAAGGAAAGGCATGAGGGGGTTGGACTTGCCACCGTAAAGGAGCTTCTGGATTCTATTTCCTGTGCGGAGCTGTCCACAAAGCACGATGGTACTGTCTTCTGTCAGACTCTGGAGATACTTCGACACATCGGTAAAGCATCCAGAGGCTGAGCAATTGTTCCTAAAGGAATTTATGTATGCTGCTAATTTAACTGACGTGCAGTATAAAATAAGGAGAACAAAGCAAATGACGGAAATATACCTTTGCGACAACGAACTCATCTGGTTAGAGCAAATGGAACAGGCTATTTCAGATTTTATAATAAGCAGTGACTGGGCGCTGGCTATTGCATGCAGAGCCTCTGCGCCACAAGAACTTTTGAATCAGCTAATGCAGCACAGAACCTCCGGCGGAATCTATTTTCTGGATATTAACCTGAGATCAGAAATGAACGGCATAACTCTGGGCGCAGAAATTCGTAAGCTGGATCCTGAAGCCGTATTGGTCTTCGTCACCTCTCATGACGAATTGGTAATGGATACTTTCCGCCTTAAATTACAGGCTACGGACTACATTTTAAAGGACAGTGGCAATCTCCGCGCCCAGATTAGGGAGACACTGCGCGTTGTGGAATCGCGTTATGGCCGTTTTGCAGGAAAGCTGTCCGCACCTCGCGTCCGGCTTGAAACAGGCGGTTTCGTCCATTTTATCATAAAGAATGATATTTATTTCGTAGAATCGGAAAAAAATCAGCACAAACTTTCTGTCCATCTGCGGTCCGAAATGTTCACCCTGGCTATGCCATTAAAGGAGCTTGCAGCGCTGCTGGGAGAGGGTTTTATCTTCTGCAGACGAGGCTGTCTGGTCAATCCCCTGCATATAACCGCATTGGACCAAAAAGCCAGGGAAATTGTCTTCGACAACAGGGAAAGATGCCACTGTTCCCACAGGGCATGGCGGATTGTGACAGACAAAATGGATATCAAAGTTTTTTAATGCTCCCCGGCCTCATATACGATTTCCCCATTGATGATGGTGTACAGCGTCCGCGTGAACACTTCCATGGGATTCCCGGTGAAGACTGCAATGTCCGCATCCTTGCCCACCTCCAAGCTGCCCACCCTGTCCGCCACGCCGCAGATCATGGCCGGGTGGATGGTGATGGCTTTGTATCCCTCCTCCAGGGCCAGTCCGGACTTCACCGCCAGTCCCGCGCACAGAGGCAGCGAAGCGATGAGAGATACGGGATGGTCCGTGGTAATGGCGGTCATAACCCCGGCCTGATTCAGGACGCCCACGGTCTTAAAGGCCATGTTCTGCACCTCGATCTTAGACCTGCTGGCAAGATCCGGGCCTACGATGGCGGGAAACCCCTCCGCCGCCAACTCCTTTGCGATCAGATGTCCCTCGGAGCAGTGATCCAGGGTCATCTTCAGATTGAATTCCTTTGCAATGCGCACCGCCGAAAAGATATCGTCTACCCGGTGCACATGAGCCTTTATGGGAATCTCCCCATTCAGCACAGGCATCCAGCACTCCAGCCGGAAGTCCTCCTCGAACGCTTCCCCGTTTTGGGCTGCATTTTGTTTCTTCTCCCGGTAGGCGAAAGCCTTTGTCAGTTCCTCCCGCAGCATTGCCGCTATGGCCATCCGTGTGGAGGGGCTTTTCCCCTGGCCGGAGTAATTGACTTTGGGATTCTCCCCGAAAGCCACTTTCATGGCCGCCGGCGCTTTCACGATCAGATCGTCAACCCTGCGGCCTCTTGTCTTCAAAAAGGCGAATTGACCGCCCACCACATTAGAGCTGCCGGGCCCTATCATGGCCGATGTGATTCCCGCCCGGACGGCGTCGTCAAAGGCAGCGTCCATGGTATTGATGGCGTCAATGGCCCGCAGGCAGGGGGTAATGGGGTTCACGGTCTCATTGCAGTCATCCCCTTCCATGCCCTTTTTCTCCTCCGTAATACCCATGTGGCAATGGGCCTCTATCAGTCCCGGCATGACCAGGCCCTCTCCTGCCTCTATGACCCGCTCGCCGGGAGCGGGATGAAAGTTTACCTCATCCCGCTTTCCGATTTCCGCTATCTTTCCGTCCCGGATCCGGATGCAGCCGTCTCTGATATCCGCTCCGGCCATAGTCTTGATCAGTCCTCCGACGATATACATCTTCTCTTCCCCTTAGTACAACAGTTTTTCCGGATCCACGGGAGCCCCGTTCATGGTAAGCTTCAGGTACAGATTGCTCCCCTCCAGGGTGAAATACTTGGTGGGCGCCGCAATGAATCCGATCACCTCGCCCGGCTCCACATGGCTGCCCTCCATGACCCGTATCTCATCCAGCTGGCCATAAGTAATCTGATAGCCGTCTCCTAACTCCATGGTAAGAGCATGCCCGATTTCTTCGTTCTGGAAAATGGCTGTGACCGTGCCGTCGGCGCAGGCGGTTACGGCAGTCCCCTGTGCAGCCGCTATCATCAAAGCGGGATTATACTTAAACTGGTCCAGTGTGGAGAAATAAACGCCGCCGTCCATGCTGAACGGAATCAGCACTTGTCCGCTTACAGGCCGCAGCAGCCCGTCGCTCTCCGCAAAGTGCAGAGGCTGCGCAGTTACCGCATTGCCATCGGTATTTTCCGCCGCCTGGGTATCCTGTGCATTATTGTCCTGGTTCTGGGGCACATCCGGCGTAGCGGCCGCGTCCCCGGGCTCTGTGCTTTCCTCCGGCTTGTTTTCTATGATTTCCGGCTCCTGGGCAATGGTGTCCTGAGAGGGCAGAGCCTCGGGCATCTCATCCGTAATTCCGTCCGTAAGCCCCGGAATCTGTACCAGCCCGGATCCGGCCTCCATAGGCAGATAGTCTAAATCGTCGTCCATTCCGGAGATTTCCTCCGACATATCCGGAGCGCTTTCCGTGATGCTCTCTCCCGGCAGATTTACGTTTTCCTCCACCGGATTGTTCTTGGCAATCTCCTCATGTTTGTCTTCCACATTGTCCTCCAGGGCTGTGAAGTCGATGGTATACCCGTCATTCTCCTCCTGGCTCTGATTGGATTTCATGTAGATTCCTGTCATGGTCAATGCCGCCAGCACAAACACGGATGAGGCGATCATAATGGTGCGTTCTTTTTTCGCATTGTTCCTTCTGTTTTTTCTCATAGCTGCTTCCCTTCCTTTTTCATTCCAAGCAAACTTACTTAGAGAGATTCATTTTTCTCATTGACAGTTTGCCCCGCAGAAAGAGAATTATGCATGAAAACAAAGCAAGACAGCTTCTCTTATCGAAAATCTGTCTTGCTTTGCTTTAATTTTCACCTATGTCAGGCCTGGGCCTGATATTTAGCCACATCCACATGCTGCACTGTGCCCGCGCAGCCGTTTTCATAGAGGAACACGCCGCTGTTTCGGATGGCGCCCTGGGTCTGGCCTGTCTGTCCCTTAAGAGTAAAATCCGTGGAAACATTCTGCAGACAGATGGCGCCCACGCCCTTATCTGTCAGGCTGTAGAGAACGTCTCTGCCGTTTTCATCCTTGCACCAGATCTTCAGCTTTGTCCAAATGGCATCGTTCTCGTCGATCCAGCCGTTGCCGTCCTCATCGTACTTTGCCAGATCCGCAAAGCCGTTTCCGCTGGCAGTGCCGAACAGCTCGCTGCCGTCGTTTATCGCGCCGTCTCCGTTTTTGTCCAGAGCAAGATACCCGCTGCCTGCCCCAAGCCGGGACACCTCGTCCAGTTCCCCGTCAGCGTCAATGTCAAAGTAGAATGTCTGGTCGGAGAGAGAGGCGATATCCGTGTCCAGATTGATGACCAGGGGATCGCACATAGTAAAGCCCAAATGCATGCTCTCCATATAGCGCTCCTGGACGCTGCGGCTCATGCCCACGTTCACATTAAAGTCGATCTCCCTGCCGTCCGCGGTGCGCACCTTTCCCACAGTGGAGAAGCTGGTCTCCTCGGACTCTATGTGAATGGTCTCGTTCACATAGGAAAGCACTCTCATATTGGCGATATTTCCCAAAATCAGATCTTGCCCGCCGTTTTGGTCTGACACGTTGGAAGCGCTGTTTCCGTTCTGCCCGGAGGCCGCGTCATAGGGCGCAGACCCCTGTCCCCATCTGTCAAAGCGGTTCCTCCTGGCAGCGAACAGGATGTCAAAAATATAGCGTATGGTAGTCTGGCGGATATTGTCCATGGTGGTGCTGGCGGAGCTGCGAAGTGTCAAATTGGAGCTGCGGCTCTGCAGGCGGCCTTTCCAGTCCTGGAGGGCCGCAGCGGACTGGTCCGAGCCTGCCTGAGCTTTTTTTCCATCCGCCCAGGCATCCGCCGTGCCGCCTCCCACGGCGGCATTCAATGTGCCCTTGCCGTCTGCCAGGCTCCCTTTCATTGCCGTTCCTTTCCATATGGTAAACCGTCTCATGGAGACGGCCGAGGAATGATATTCTCTGGCAGAAGCCATACCCACTGTACCGGAATCAATCTTCAATCCTTTCTTCACTCCTTTATGTCCACCCATCCTGCGGCGCTTTGCATTCCCGCCCTCCGTGGTCGGAAATCTGCTGCCCTGCCGGACTTTTTATGGTTTCCATCCTGTCCGCGACATAAAAAGATGGCATTTAAACAGGGAATTCCTTTCCCTGCGTAAATACCATCCGTGGTGTCCATATAATCTGTACTCGGGGCAGTCGGCCAAACTGCTTTCCTGTATTAATTATATCGACACAATACAGCCTTTCTTTATATCGCCGGCGGCAAAAATTGCCTATTTCTTCTGTTTCCGGGCTGCCTGTCTGGCCTGGGCCGCCTTTGCGGACATCATGCCCGCCAGCATCTCTCTGGGCACGATGATATTCGCCCCGAAAGGATTGACTACCATGCCCAGCGCCGGGCAGATATTCCCCTTGGGATCCCTGCGCAGTATCATGGCCGCATAGTCGTCCAGGGTCAGGGAGAAGAAAGGAAATTTCTGGTTCTTCTCCTGCCATTTCTGATATTCGGCCTCATCCGTGAACGCCATAAAGAACTTGGCGCCGTCGGGGGTGTTGAGCATGGGGAACTGGACCTTGCTGTTGGGAGCCACGGTAAGCTTACCCTCCGGATCCTCCACAGGAGCCGGCTCAATAATGGCCGGGGAGAGGAAGCTGGCCTTGGCCAGTTCTCCTACGAACATATTGCGATGCGCAGGGGTGTCCTCGGCTTTCATCAGCTCGATGGAGCCCATCAGCATTGGATTGGATACGGGTTTGTTGAATTCCATGTATTTACCTCCCTGTCCGCTTTATACGGGCATGTGAATCCATGTAAGGATTCTATTATCTTAGTCTGCAATAAAATCCAAAAAAATTTTATTGTCTAAAATCCATTATAGCCGGTCGGGAGGGCTTTCGCAACTAAAATTTCACTCTGAAACTCAGACCAGAAATGCCCATACGGACTTTTAGGAACAGATTGAGCGGCTTGCCGGCTCTCCTTACCTTACCTCCACCGGCAGCATATAGCCCTCTTCATCAAAAGCAATCCGGCCGATACAAAGCTCCCTGTGCCAGCCTTTGCCCTCCGGGTAGTCCTCTAAGGGCGTGGCGAAGCGGTGGTAGGCGATTAAGTAAGCGTCTCTCTCCGGCAGCTTTAAGATGCTGTGGTGGCCTGTGCCCAGGATTCCCTTTTCGGCTTCTTTTTGCAGGATGGGGTATTTGAATTCCACCGGGCCCTCCAGGGTTTTCGACACGCCGTAGTTTACATGGTAGTCTTCGCTGCCTGTGTCGTCGCAGGACCAGGTAAAATGGTAGAGACCTCCTCTTTTCAGCACGATAACCGATTCGCGGAAGTCTGTAAGGCCGTCTATGTTTCGCAGGGTGTCTTCCTCCACGTGAAGCATGTCCTGGGCCAGGCGCACCATGGCGGCGTGCCCGTTTCCGAAGAACAGATAGCACCTGCCGTCCTCCCAGTACAGGGAGGGGTCTATGGTCTGGCCCATGGAAATCCCTCTGCGATGCATCATGTCCATGGTAAGCAGAGGCTCCTCCATGGCCCGGAAAGGCCCTGTGGGCGACTTTGCAGAGGCCGCGCCGATGCAGGAGGCGCCGCTCTTGTCTTTTGCACAGAAATAGAAGAAATAGTCCTCCCCCTTTTTCGTGATACAGGGCGCCCAGGCGCTTCCCACTGCCCAGGGGACCTGGGTGGCTACGTCCAGAATCCGGTTTTCTTTCCCGAAATGCCGTCCGTCCCGGGAGGTGAACACATAGAATTCATTGCCTGACCAGTGAGGGAAGCCGTCTGTGGTGGGATAAATATAGTAGATGCCATCTTCGTAATACAAGTCAGGATCGGCATACAGGCCCTCCGCCACCGGGTTCTTCCTGCCGTAGGCCCTCTGCAAGGCCTGGTACTCTTCGTCCGTGATCTGCAGGACGCCTCCGTGGCGCTTCCTGGTATCTCCCATGTCGTATTGCTCCGGAGACAGGATTTGGAACTCCCCGGCATCCAGATTTTTTGTCAACATAGGCAGATATCCTTTTCCCGCCAGGAACTGATCCGCTATCAGGCACCAGGTTTGGCCGTCCGGCAGCAGGTATCCCTCAGGCCCCTCCACGCCCGCCAGGTCACGCAGTGTCCGGGACTCTACTTGCGCAAATTCGCCCAAGAGGGAATCCGACTGCTCCAGGATCAGGCGCTTGGTCACCTCGTCCTTGGAAATGCGGTAGTATCTGCCGCCATCCTCCAGTATGGTGGTATCGATGACGTGCTCCTCCCGCTCCATGTAGAGAAATGTTTCCGAAAATGTCCGGAAGTCCTTTGTGTAGGCCGCGTAAATGCGCTGTTTGCTTTTTTGCTCCCCGGGAGCCTTTACCATGGAGGCAAAAAACACCAGGAATTCCCCTCTGTCTTGGTCGAACACGGCCTCCGGTGCCCAGACGCAGCCCGCTTCCGGCAGGCCCACCGGGCAGGCCCGCTCCTGCCCCCAGTGCACCAGATCCTCCGACTCCCAGACGATCAAGTCCCTGCTTCCCCGGTACTGCGCATCCTCCCAGCCATGCCCGGCCTCAATGCGCAGATCCGTTGCGATCAGGTAATACTTGCCGTCCAGGAGGCTGCGCACCGGATAGGGGTCCCTGACCCCGCATGTGCCGGTGCGTGAATAAAGAACCGGTTTTCCGTTATTCAAATCCTCCCAGCGGAGCCCGTCCCTGCTCACCGAAAAATAGATCTGTTCCCCGTCCTTTTGCTCGCCGATAAAATGTGCGAATAGATATGCCGCCATGTTTTTCCCTCCCGTATGTCCCTGTTGATGTCTGTCATTTCCCAGGAACACATCTGCCCGGCAGGTGCAGGGCTGGTATCCTGGCATGTCCTTTTACATTACCGCAGATCCGATCAGCACCTGCTTTCCGCTGAACGCGAATCCATACTTTTGAATCCTCTCCGCCGGAAATCCTTTCTCCAGCAATGCCGCATCATACCTTTTTTCATCAATCTGGTGCAACGCGGCCTGGACCGTATCCTCAAGGCTTTTTTCTCTCTTCGGATTTTTTACCTTGAACTCTATGAGAATTGCATCCCCGGCAGGGTCTAACGGTTCCAGCACCACATCATACCGCCCGAAACCGCTCTCCCGATTGGACGTAATGCTGTACCGATCCGCCAGATCCACCATCAGCCCCAGCGCAAAGCCGTGGTAAAAGCGCTCCGGCTCCGGCTCCTGTGACGGCTTTGCGCCCGTGTCAAAGCAGCTGAAAGTAGCCAGCGCCACCCGGTTCATATAGAGGTTCATGGCATCTATATCCCCCAGCAGCAGGGCCTTGATGAAAGTGTTGTAATAGGGGGTGTAGTCCCTGAACCATCCGTCTATCATCCGCTCGAACATCAGCCGCACTTCCCGGTTCGTAAGCTTCAGGCCATATTCCCATCTGTAGTCCGGAAGCATTTCACAGCTCTCCACCCTTAGATACCCGCTGGCCAGCAGCAGGCTCCAGACAGCGCTCTGGCTGTAGTCAAGCTGATTGAAGACGATCTGCTCATCAATCTCCGTCCGGAAGACCCCGTCCTCCAGCAGAAGTTCCATGGTCATCTTGATATCCGGGCTGCCCTCTCTGATCAGTTTTCCCACCAGACTGTTGGAACTGGTGTTGGCCCAGTAGGCGGCAAATTTTCCCTTATCGAGGAAATTCAGAATCGACCACGGATTGTAAATGTCTCTCTGTCTGCCGAAAGTGAAGCCGTCATACCATTCTTTCACTTCCTGCTTACGTTCCCCCATGCCCTGCTCCTCCAATGCAGCAAAGACTTCTTCTTCGGTAAATCCGAAAGAGGTCTCATACTTTTCGGACGTAGCAGTCACCACTTCCAAATTGTTCAGATCGGAGAAAATCGACTCCTTGCTGACCCTGGTGATTCCGGTCATGATCGCACGCTCCAGGTAAGGGTTCGTCTTAAAAGAAGCATTGAACAGACTCCTTGTAAAATCCACCAGGTCGCGCCAATAGCCATGCACATAGGCCTCCTGCAGCGGCGTGTCGTACTCGTCCAGAAGAATAATGACTCTTTTGCCATAATAGCGTGAAAGATACTCCGACAGTTGGTTCAATGCAAGGGTCGCGTCCACGTCTCCCATATCAATGCGCTTCCTGCGGAAAGTGTCTTTCTCCGGTTCCGTCAGCAGGCTGCCATCCAGCAGAAAAGTCCGCCTTGCATATTCGCCGGCAATCAGTTGGCATATTTTTTCACGGGCATGCTGATAGTCCCTCTCTTTCACATTGGCGAAAGAAAGGCTGATGACGGGGTAGGTTCCCTGTAGCTGCCTGTAGCCGCGAGCCTTGCCAAGGGACTCTTCCTCTCCCGAGGGGGCTTCCCGCCAGATGGAGAGGCTTTCGAATAAATCCCCTCTCCCTGCATATTCTGTGGAAAAGAAATGTTCCACCATGCTCATGGTCAGTGTCTTGCCGAATCGTCTGGGGCGGGTGATCAGAGTCACTGCATCCTGATTCTCCCACCACTGCCTGATGAAGTCTGTCTTGTCAATATAAAAACAATTTGCCTGAATCAATTGCCCAAAATTCTGATGTCCGATACCTACCGTCCTGACCGCCATGCCGCACCTCCTGTATCCTGTCCTGCCCCCGCCACGGACCCTCAGGGCCGTCTGTGCTTTTATGGTAGCATATTTTGATTTTCCGCGCAATCCAAAATCCTTTGGAAGCATATTAAGTTTTGCTGTCCGGCCCCCTGTCCCGCACGGCATAGGTTTTGCGCTTCTGCCACTCTTCACCCGGGAGAGCATCCGCCCCACGCAGGCCCTTTTTTGCTGAACTGCTGCACCGCCTTCCACCCGGCGGCGATTTCCTCCGGCATATCAAGCCCCAGCGCCTGCCTATACTTCTGCCGCCGCTGCCAGGCTTCCTCCTGGGTCTGTGCGCGGAAAGCATAGGTCTGTCCCAGGCTCACAGATTCATTTTCGTAATTCAACCCAGTCACCACAGAAGCTTCCCCGCACCCTTCAGCTTGTACATGGCTTCGATGAAATAATAGTCCGCATAGCTCATGGTAAAATGGTGCTCCGGGGCATAGTAGGCGGCGCTGCAGTTCCGGACGATGGCGTCGCATCCCTGGCCGAAATCGGCCCGGCTGTCCGCTATGGCCTTTAGAATTTTCACTGCGGCCTGCCGGTATCTGGCGTTTTTCTCTTCGGGCAGGTGTTTTGCCAGCTCCAGCAGGCCTCCTGCAATGACGCAGGCTCCGCAGGAATCCTCCCAGGCAGGCTCCGGGGGCTGGCAGAAATCCACGGGGATGATGCCGCTGTCAGGGATGTTGGCCAGGCAGTAATCTGCCACGCGCTTTGCCGTGTCCAGGTATTCCTGTTTTCCCGTGTGAATATAGCTTATCATGAAGCCGTACACTGCCCAGCCCTGGCCTCTGGTCCAGGCGGAACCCTCCCCATAGCCCTGGCCGCCGTGGCTTTTCAGCATTTTTCCCGTCTCCGGATCAAACTCCACGATATGGCACACGGAGCCATCCGGGCGGACGAAGTTCTCTCTCACGGTGTCCGCGTGGAGCATGGCTATGTGGCGGAATCTGGGGTCTTTGGTCTCTTCGCCGGCCCAGTACAGGAGGGACAGGTTGAACAGGCAGTCGATGATGGCCCAGCCTCTGGTGTCCTCCTCTAAGTCGTTCCATGCGCGGATGAAGTTGCCTGCAGGGTTGAAGCGTCCCGCCAGGAGTGTGGCGGCGTGGAGGGCTGCCTTTCGGGCTTCGGGATTGCCTGTGAGTTTATAGTCTGCCACGGCTGTGGGCACGAACATGAAGCCCACGTCGTGGTGCAGGCCGTAGAAGTCCGCAAAGCACTTCTCCATCTTTTTTTCCGATACGCGGGCGATGTCTGCATAGCGCTGATCGCCCGTTTCCTGGTACAGAAGCCAGAGGATTCCTCCCCAGAAGCCGTTGGTCCACCAGTTCAGGCCGTCGTCCATGGGCCACTGTCTCGACAGATCCGATCTGTCGTCATAGTCTCCGTTTTCGTCTGTGCGGTAGGGAATTTTTTCTTTATTCTTCTCGCTGACCCATTCCATTTTTTTGCGGATTTTTGCAAGCACCTCATCCGCCCATTCTTCGTTTTTGTTCATCATTTTGTTCTCCTTTCCATATCCTTTCCGTCAGGCCGCTTTAGCGGCGTAGATAGTAGAATTTTTCTGTTATCGCTTTGGATTTTCTAGCGCAACGCACTTTAGCGCTTTAGGTTGGGTACAAAGAAAATCTTCATTCCGTGCGCACTTCTAGCCAGTCAAAATCCGCATGTTTCCCAAATCCGGTCAAGTCCTGGCAGCAGATGCCCACCATGGCCCCGGTAAACCACCCCTCCCTGCAGGCCTCATCCGACAGGAAGCTGGCGTTGACCAGGGGGCCTATGTTTTGCAGTGACTCTCCCCGCAGTCCATAGGAGAACTGTACCTGCGTCTCGGTGAGGGACAGGTGCAGGATCACATCCCGCTCAGGTTCTACGGGTATGTAGTCAGTCAGATATTCGTACTTTTTGTTTTCTGCTTTCAGCAAAGTGATGCATTTCCCCACATCCTCATCGTGGGAAAGGTGCAGGTACAGGTAATTGTCCGTATCGTAGAGCAAAATCAGCCCGGCCATCTGCTTGAACACCTCCGGTGCAAAGTCCAGGCAGGTGTCCGCCTCCATTTGATATTCGGTGACCCGCCTGGCAATCAGCGACTGGGAAAACCTGGATGCCAGGCCGCTTCTTCCGTACATCCGAAGCCACCCGGGGCGTTCTGTCAGGGAAATATAATGTTCGTCCATAGGGATCCGCAGGGACTGATAGTCCAGGTGAAGATTGGGTGTATCGAAATCATCCCGCACAATCGCCTGGCCGGACATGGTCTGTTCTGCGCCGGCTGCGCCGCTGCCTGTTCTGTGTCGGGCTTCCGGTCTCTCCCCGCGTACTGTTCCGCTTCCTGACTCTTCCATCTCCTCCGGGCTTTCTGTCCTCTGCAGAATTTCCCCGCATTTCGGCGGCTCCACATCTTCCCTGGGCACGTTTCCGCCGCCCTCCAGCACCAGCCAGTCATCCTGGGTCCAGCACATTTTCTGGATGGCGGTCTCCCTGCCCAGCATATACCGCCTGACCCCCGGGAACCGCTCTGCGTCCCCGGGATTTTGGTCCCGGGAGGGCCTGCCGCACAGGTGCACCGCGTACCACTCTCCCTGGGGCGTCTCCACCAGGTCGCAGTGCCCCGCTTTCTGCAGCAGAATATCCTCATGGTGGCGGGAGGTCAGAATGGAGTAGGCCTCCCCCTGCTGCCGCAGTTTGTCCTCCGGCTTATACATCTCATAGGGGCCCCATACGTCTCTGGACCGCTGGATGGTCTGGCCGTGGGCCTCGCCGGTACCGGTGTCCGCGCTGAAGAGGTAATACCAGCCGTGGCGCTTGAAGATATGGGGGCCCTCCAGGAAGATGCCGTCAGCGCGATAGATGTCCCGCACCGGCCCGGTCATTTTCCGTTCTGCAGCATCGAACTCCTGCAGCACCAGGCGCCCCGCGTATTTTTTCGGCACCCTGTGGTCCGTCACCATGCTGACCATGTACTTGCGGCCGTCGTCGTCATGGAACAGGGAGGGGTCGAAGCCGAAATTGTTCAGGGCCACAGGCTCGGACCAGGGGCCGTGTATGTTCTCCGCGGTCACCAGGTAATTCTCCGTATCGTACATATTGCAGTAGAAAGCTTTCACAATGGTGTAGACCAGGTAGAATGTGCCTTTGTCATAGGTGAGGCAGGGCGCCCAGATTCCCTGGGAGGGCCCCACCCCCCGCAGGTCCAGCTGGGAGACGCGGTTTAAGGGATACTCTATGAGCTCCCAGTGCATCAGGTCCTTTGAGTGGTGGATCCTTACGCCGGGCCACCATTCAAAGGTGGATGTGGCAATGTAGTAGTCTTCTCCCACCCGGATAATGGACGGGTCCGGGTGGAAGCCCCGCAGGATTGGGTTTTGAATCATGGGGTGTTCCTCCTTATATTTTGCAGTTTCCTGTATTTCTCCTATGCCTTTCCTATACTTCCTCTTCTCAGTTCATGGCATTGGAAATCGTCACATATTCGGCTGAAGTGAAAAGTCTACTTCCACTTTCAAAATGGCGTTTTTCCTATCCATACAATACTCCAAACTGCGTAGTTATAGCAAATTTCGAGTGTAAGACTGACTTCCACTGGTTTTATGGCGAAAATTCCTTTTATAACAAGTGGAAATTGCCCTGTAAGACTAAAATCCACTTTTACCCCCGAGTAATGGAAGTAAACTTTTCACTTCACTCATCACATATTCATCATATCACCTTGACAGTCCCCATTCCATTTCCTAAAATGTAATTAACTGACTTTTTCTGTAATCTTTTTGCCATATCCCCATAAAAAAGGAATACGCTGTCCGGCGCTTTCTGCGGACAGCGGCATCTTTCGGGGAGGAAAGGAATTTTATGATTACTGTAAATGTCTGCGGCTATGATTCCATGCACAGAGCGGCCTTTGACCGCGCCAACGAAAAAGGCTATGAGGACAATGCGCTGCTGCTTGTGAAGACCGAATCTTTCTTTGAACTTCAAGGGGAACTGGCGGATTTTCCTCCCAATACGGTGATGCTCTACGAAAAGCATTCCCCGGTCCATTACGGCTGCCGGAATCCCCGCTACAACGACGACTGGATTCACTTCGACTTAGAGGGCGAGGATGCGGGGCTCCTCCGGGAACTTGCCATTCCTGTGAACATTCCCTTTACGCTGCCCCATCTGGGCGTGCTCACCGACTACAGCCGTCTCATTGTGCAGGAAAAGCTGGCCTCCCATGCCCACAGACAGACCATAATCGACGCTCTCATGCGCGCCCTGCTCTACTCCCTGGCCGGTCAGCTTCAGGCGTCCCCGAACGGCAACGAAAGCCACCGGTATTACTATGCGCTGAAAGAGCTGCGCCTGGAACTCATGAACGCCCCCTGTCAAAAATGGGAGACCGCCCGGCTGGCCAAAAGGCTCCACCTAAGCGTCTCCCATTTTCAACATCTCTATAAACAGTTTTTCGGCACCACCTGTATGCAGGACCTCATAAGCGCCCGGATAGAGCATGCGAAGCTCCAACTGCGCCTCTCGGACATGTCCGTGTCCTCCCTGGCCCTTTTCTGCGGCTATGAGAATGAGCTGCACTTCATGCGCCAGTTCAAGAAGCGCACGGGGCTGACCCCCAGCCAGTACCGGGAGACCCATCGCCGCCCCCAGGGTGATTAACGCTTTTGGTGGGCTTGCCCCCTCTTGCGGGCTTAGAAAATCTTTGCACACTTATACCCGGTTGTAGTTAATCAGGCATCCCTTTAAAATAATCTGCCGCTCCTCGTCGGTGAGCTCGCCCAGGCGCAGCGCAAAGGCTTCCAATTTTTCCTTTCCTACCCGGTAAGCCGTAATGACCTCCGCCTTTTCCTCCAGGGCCTTTCGGATACCCGGGAAGAAGAGATAGTCCAGATTCCTGAAAGGCAGCTCTCCCGCCCCAATCAGGAAAGGCAGCATGCCCCAGTTAATCAGGTTGGAGCGGTAGCGCTTCGTGGCATATTCATTGGCAATGTTGGCCCAGCCTCCCAGCACTTTCTGGCAGGAGGCCGCCTGCTCCCTGGCGGAGCCGTCCCCGGGCTTTACGGCAAAAATCGTGGAGCCGAAGCCCGTGTTGGAATGATTGGCCTCCGGGTACTGCCCCTTGATGACCCCCATCAGGTCTTTCAGCACAGGCAGCTCCTGGCAGGGATGTCCCCCGGCCATGCGGGCCTTTTCCGCTTTCTGGATTTCCTTTGCCCGGCCCACATACTCCGGGTCCTTGCGGCTTAAGGTAAACTCCGCCAGCCCCAAAGGATTGGACCGGTAGGAGGAAGTCTCCCCGGAGGGAATCAGCTCGTCCGTGGTGGTGACAGGGTCGTGAATCTCGCTGACCACCTGCAGCAGCAGATTTTCAGGCAGCGCCCCCATTTCCGGCCAGTCCTTAATGTTGGGTCCCAACTGAATCTCCACATCCGGGTCAGCCACGCCTTTTGAATCGAAGACACGGTTTTGATAAATCTTGCTGTCAAAATAATATTGATATTTCCCGATTTCCCCGTCAAAGTCCGTGGCAGGAGTCAACACGCCCTTGTTGGCCGCTGTAGCCGCAATTGACCGGGCATCCATCAGGGCCACGGAGGAAATCTGGCCGTTCTGAAGCTTGCTGCCCTCACGGTTGGGGAAATTCCGGGTGGAGTGACGGATGCTGAACGCATTGTTGGCCGGGGTGTCCCCCGCGCCGAAGCAAGGGCCGCAGAAAGCCGTCTTCATCACCGCGCCGGTCTCCATAACAGCCGCCGCGCAGCCGTTTCGCACCAGCTCCATATACACCGGCATAGAGGCCGGATACACGCTCAGGGTAAAGCTGTCCGCACCGATGGAGCTGCCTTTCAGGATATCCGCCGCAGCGCAGATGTTCTCGAAGCCGCCGCCTGCGCAGCCGGCGATAATGCCCTGCTCCACCATGAACTTCCCGTTCTTCACCTTGTCCCTTAAACGGAATTCCAGAGGCGATCCGTCCACGGCCTTTGCGCCGCCCAGGCTCACCAGAGCACGCTTTTCCGTCTCCTCCAGAATGTCCGTGAGATTGGCATTGAGTTCCTCTATGGTGTAGGTGTTGCTGGGGTGGAAAGGCATGGCTATCATGGGGCGTACTTTGGACAGATCCACCTGAATCATGCCGTCGTAATAGGCCGCCTCCCCGGGCATCAGCTTCCGATAGTCCGCCTTGCGCCCGTGGATTTCATAGAATTCTTCAATGGCTTCATCTGTCTCCCAGATGGATGACAAGCATGTAGTCTCCGTGGTCATCACATCAATGCCGATACGGAAGTCCGCGCTCAGGGACGCCACGCCGGGGCCCACGAACTCCATGACTTTATTTTTCACATAACCGTTCCGGAACACGGCGCCGATGATGGCCAGGGCCACGTCCTGGGGGCCTACGCCTTTTACGGGCGCCCCGGTGAGATATACGCCCACCACCTGAGGCCTGCCTATATCATAAGTCTGGTTTAGCAACTGCTTCACCAGCTCCGGGCCTCCCTCGCCTACCGCCATGGTGCCCAGTGCGCCGTACCGGGTGTGGGAGTCCGAGCCCAGAATCATCTGTCCGCTAACCGCCAGCATTTCCCTGGCATACTGGTGGATGACTGCCTGATGAGGGGGCACATAGACGCCGCCGTACTTCTTTGCGCAGGACAGGCCGAACATATGGTCGTCTTCATTAATGGTGCCGCCCACGGCGCACAGAGAATTGTGGCAGTTGGTGAGCACATAGGGCATGGGGAACTTCGTAAGCCCCGAAGCCCTGGCGGTCTGGATAATGCCCACAAAAGTGATATCATGGCTGGTAAGCTTGTCGAACCTTACTTTAAGCTTGTCCATATCGCCGGAGGTATTGTGGCTCTCTAAGATTTTGTAAGAAATGGTCTGCTTTTTTGCCTCTTCTTTGGTAATGCTCTTGCCGGTCTTATGCAAAACCGCCTGCTGCGCCTGGGGCTCATCGGCTATGATTTCCCTGCCGTTTACCAGATATGCGCCGCCCTGTAATAATTCTACCATATGCTTCTCCTTATTCTATTGCCTTTCTTCATTATTCCATTGTCTACCCGTGTACTTATGCTTTCCCAGGGAGTCCACTCCGCCGCTGTCCGCGTATAGGAGACAATCCTCCTGTTTCGTCATATACAACCCCATAGCCCTGCCTTGTTTCGCCATTCCTGCCGCATCCCCAAACGGCTCTCCCGCTCATTTTGACAGCGCAGCTTTTGCAGACGGAATCCGGAATTCGGCAGAGCCGCGGCACAATTGCCCGCAATTACTGCAAAGGCGTGCCCTTTCTGCACGCCTTTGTATCATTCCTCATTATAAATACGCTTTCCACTGCAGCTTACAGTGTCACCTTGTCCAGATGCCAGATTTCATCCACATACTGTTTTATGGTTCTGTCTGAGGTGAACTTCCCGGAGCATGCCACGTTCAGGATGGCGCTCCGCGCCCAACCCTCTCTGTCTCTGTAGGCCGCCTCCACCTTTTTCTGCGCCTCCGCATAGGGCTTGAAGTCTTTCAGGATAAAGTAAGTATCCGCTTTGGAGGTGGACAGCTTGTTTAGCAGAGAGTTGTACAGGGTCAGGAACAGCTCCTTGTCCTTATCGTAGGTGCCGTCTATGAGCTGGGTCAGCACCTTGTGAATGTCCTTGTCGCTGTTAAAAATCTTCATGGGGTCATAGCCGCCGTTGTTCTCGTAGTTTATGACCTCATCGGAGGACAGACCGAAGATAAACGCGTTCTCCTCGCCTACCTCCTCCACAATCTCCACATTGGCGCCGTCCATGGTGCCCAAAGTCAATGCGCCGTTTAACATAAACTTCATGTTGCCCGTGCCGGAGGCCTCCTTGCTGGCCGTGGAAATCTGCTCGGACACATCCGCCGCGGCAAAGATAATCTCCGCGTTGGACACATTGTAATTCTCGATAAACACCACCTTAATCTTGCCGCCGATGGAAGCGTCATTGTTCACCACTTCCGCCACCGCGTTAATCAGCTTAATGGTCAGCTTCGCATTCTTATAGCCCGCAGCCGCCTTAGCGCCGAAGATAAACGTCCTGGGGAAGAACTCCATCTCCGGATGAGCTTTCAGCTCATTGTACAGATACATCACATGGAGAATATTCATCAGCTGCCTCTTGTACTCGTGGAGACGCTTAACCTGCACATCGAAAATGGAATTCGGATCCACCTCAATGCCATTGTGCTCCTTGATATACTTTGCCAGACGCAGCTTATTCTGGTACTTAATGTCCATGAACTCTTTCTGGGCCTTTTTGTCGTCTGCCAGAGCCTTGATGCCGGCAATCTGGGGCAAATCCGTAATCCAGCCGTCCCCCACTTTGGAGGTAACCCAGTCCGCAAGCAGCGGATTGCCGTGGAGCAGGAAACGCCTCTGGGTGATGCCGTTGGTCTTGTTGTTAAATCGCTCCGGGAACATCTCGTAGAAATCTTTCAGCTCCTGGTGCTTTAAAATCTCCGTGTGCAGCCTTGCCACACCGTTTACGGAATATCCGGCCACGATTGCCATATGAGCCATCTTCACCTGTCCATCGTACAGAATGGCCATCTTGCGAATCTTCTCCTGCACATCCACCCCGTGGACACCCTTGTACTTCTCCTCAATCTGACGGATAAACCTGCGGTTGATCTCGTCCACAATCTGATATACTCTGGGAAGCAGTCTGGAGAACAGGTCAATGGGCCATTTCTCCAAAGCCTCCGCCATGATGGTATGGTTGGTGTAGGCGCAGGTCTTCGTGGTCACTTCCCAGGCCTCGTCCCAGGTCAGATCATAATCATCCAGCAGAATGCGCATCAGCTCCGGAATCGCCACCGTGGGATGGGTATCATTGAGCTGGAAAGTCACTTTCTCATGGAAGCGGCGAATATCGTCATGCTTCCTCATATATTTGTCCACAGCCTCCTGAACGGATGCCGAGATAAAGAAATACTGCTGCTTTAACCGAAGCTCCTTGCCCGCATAGTGATTGTCGTTGGGATAGAGAACATTCACCAGATTCCTGGCCAGATTCTCCTCCTCTACGGCCTTGCTGTAGTCGCCCTTGTCAAAGGAATCCAGCTGGAAGCCGCCCATAGACTCCGCATCCCACACCCGCAGGGTGTTGACAATGCCATTGCCGTAGCCCACGATAGGCATATCGTAGGGGATGGCCTTTACGGACTGGTAATCCTCCTGCACATAATGATTCCTGCCGTTTTCATCTGTGCGCACAGTCACATAGCCGCCGAATTTTACTTTCTTCGCGTACTCCGGCCTGCGCAGCTCAAAAGGATTGCCCTCCGCCAGCCAGTCGTCCGGAATCTCTATCTGAAAACCGTTCTCAATCTTCTGCTTGAACAGGCCGTAGCGGTAGCGGATACCGCAGCCGTAAGCGGGATACCCCAGCGTGGCAAGGGAATCCAGGAAACAGGCTGCCAAACGGCCCAGACCGCCGTTGCCCAAAGCGGCATCAGGCTCCTGATCCTCCAGCAGATTGATGTCCACGCCCAGCTCCTCCAGCACCTCTTTGGCGCCCTCATAGGCCTGGAGATTCACCATGTTGTTGCCAAAGGCACGTCCCATCAGAAATTCCATGGACATATAGTATACCATTTTGGGATCTTCTCTGTCATAGGCTTTCTGGGTATTCATCCAGTTGCCGATGACCCTGTCCTTGATGGAGTATGCCGCTGCCTGGAAAATCTGCTGGGGAGTGGCCTCCTCTAAAGTCTTGCGGTACATATTCATGACATTATACAGGACACTCCTCTTGAAGAGGTCTTTATCGAACGTAGGCTTCTTCTCCGATGCTTCCGGCGCGCTTGCCTGCTTCTTTGCGTCCGTCGTGTTCGTGTTTTTCACTTTTTTCTCCTTTCATACTATGAAATCTGTTTTAATACAAATACTCCCTATCGGCCTTGCGACCCGACTGTTTCTTATTATACCAAAATTCACCAGCCATTCCAACTGCTTTTTTACACAAATTTATGGAACTGATTTTGGAATCGGCCTGATGGGATTTTTGCAAAAAGGCTTATCACATCCTTGCCTCTCTCTCTCGATTTATTCATTTTCCACAGAAAATTCTTCAAAATATTGTTCAGAATTTTCTGTTCCGCTTCCTCTTACGGCCCTCCAGCAGGCAGTAGGCAAGAAGCCCTGCCACGCCCCCCCAGCTGACGGCTTCGCTGATCCGCCAGTAGACGGGACTTACGAACCGCACCGAAACCGTATCCTGAAAATTCGGGGGAATCAATATCCGGATTACGTTATTTTCGCCGTAAACACATTCCAGCTTTTCTCCCGCCCCAGTATCGGCCTGATATCCTTTATAGAGGAACAGCGGCACTTCCACATATCCGGTTTCCGTGCCGGACTCATTGACACAACGAAAGTCTGCCGCCAAATCGCCTTTTTCGTATTGAAGCAGCCGTACATTTTCGGAAGATTTCGGGGGATCAAAGGAAAGCCTTGTCACATCCGTGCCGTATATCACATACTCTCCGCCGGACACGTATCCAAAGACCTGATTGTTGTCAAAGATTCGCACCTTGTCGTAAGTATAGGTTATCCGGTAAACGAAATACATCGAGGAGGTTCCCACCGCCAGAACCACTGCCGCCACTCCCATTCCGTAAAATAGCTTCTTCCATTGGCACTCATATTTTGCATACCACAGACAATACCCCGCGGCGGGAACCATGAACAGGGTTCCCCAGTTTAAAAATCTGGTGGGAATCAGGAAACTGGAGACGATTCGCTCAGCCAGTAAGCTTGTCTGCTGGAACCAGTCCCAGGGAAATGCTTTCAGGGAAAAAGCTATACAGACCACTGACAGACAGGCACACAATCCGGCGCCGGCCAGCAGCTTGCTTTTCTTCTTTTTTATCAGCAAATAAACCCCGAGACAAAAAAACGCAATCAGCAACAGCAGCGGAATCAGGCCCGGCCCCACCGCTCTAATGGGCATACCCTGCTCATCTGTCAATACACCGTCAAAGAAATGCGTAAACACCAGGTCCAAAGTGATTCCCCGGTACTGAATCATCTGTTTCCCCAGATTTTTCACCAGCAGATCCTGGGATATATAATAGTCCAAAAACGGTATGATAAACCATGCATTGCACAGCAGAGTAACCGCCGCGCCCTTTACAAGCTGTGTAAAAATTGCCTTTTGGAACACGCGCCGGATATTTACCAGGCAGACCACTACAGTCCACACCAGCGCCAGCTCACAGGTCAGCGTATGGGACTGAAGCGCTCCCGAATACCCTATGACCAGAAGCAGCCACGTCCTGCTGTACCCTTTCTCTTTTGTATCTTCGGCAAACAGGCGATAATATCCATATAAAAGCAGCGGAAGAAAAATCTGGGCGCAGCCCTCCCCCACGCACCCGCGCCCATACAGAACCGTAATTCTGTACAGAGAAAATGCATACAGCGCACTGCACATCAACCCGATGTATTTGTCCCGAAACATCCTGCGGAAACAATAAAATGCCACTCCCATGGTTGCAAAGTTCAACAGAATGACGAAAATGTTATAGCTGTAAAGAACCGGAAACCCGATCAGCCATAAAAGCGCCGGAATATACAAAAGCGCAGAGCCGTACAGAACCCCGTCCGCATACCCATACCCATAGGGAAAGTTCGCTTCCAGGCGCATGGGAAACACCCCGTTTGTTATGCTCCCTGCCACACCGTCAATCCGCTCCAGATGATAACCCACATCCCCGGTACTGAGGAGCCAGTTCATCAAATAGGGCCTGGAGAGCAAAAGGGTCAAAAGGACTATCCCGCCTGCCACAAAAAAGTCCGATGCCGGTATCTTATGCACATGGTGCCAGGCCGCACAGACAATACCCCCCAGCACCGCAATTCCCGCCATCAGCACAAAAAAGAGAATGCAGTACCACAACTGCCCCGTCTCTTTGATACAAAACTGCTTAAGATAGATTTCCTCTTCGGCAGCGCCGGAAATTGACAGGGTAAGGTTATCAGATTTTGCTAAAAGCCAGAGATGAAAGGTTTCCGAGGAATGGGCGGCAGACAGCCTCTGCCCGTTCTGCATTACCTTAAGAGACGGCAGAGAATCATCTGTCAGCGAGACCACATACGCCAAGGTCGCCGCGGTCTGGTAGTCAATGGTTACGGAATAAATGCCAATCGGCAGTTCGATTCCCTCATACAGAATCCCTTGCTCAGCGCCGGATGCAAAGGTCTGATCCAGGGAATAATAGTATTCCTTTTTTTCGCTCATGGCGGGTATCAGCAGCAGTATTACAAGCGATGCAATAATGATACATGCCGCTATAAATGCTTTCCTGTAGTTGCCAGTCAATATCTTCTCTGTCTTCATCTGCCTCCGTCTTCTCCCTGTCCTCGGTTTTTCAGGCGTCAGCCGCCGTTTTGCGGGAGGCTTCAGACAGGGGCGGCGCCGCTATAACCCGGCAGCAACCGCCCCTGTGCAAGCCTGTCCTATATTTTCTCCACCGCAATGGTGACTTTCTCGCCGTTCACATTCCATTCCTTTGCCACGGCAAAATCTTTCCCCGCTGTCAATTCCTCGGCCAATACCTTTCCGGAGATGGCATCCCCATTCCTCCCGGCAATCGCCGCCAGCTTCTCATTGCCGTTCAAAGACACTCTGATGTGGTCCATGACCTGGAAGCCCGCGTCCTTGCGCATGGTCTGAATCTTGCTGATCAGTTCGTAGACAAAGCCCTCCTCAATGAGCTCCTCCGTCAAATTGGTGTCCAGCACCACGGTCATCTTCCCGTTCTCCTGAGAAACATAGCCCGGCTTCTGGGTCATTTCGATGAGCAGGTCCTCCTTTGTCAGCTCCACGTTCACGCCGTTCACCTCAAAGGCAAGCTTTCCGCTCCCGTTCAGCTCATCCATGGCAGCGTTTCCGTCCAGCGCCGCCAATGTCTTCCGGATGCCGCCCAATTGCTTTCCGTATTTAGGACCCACTGTGCGCAGCTGGGGCTTGAATGTGTAAGTGGTGTAGTCCCGCACGTCCTCTGTGCAGACCACTTCCTTTACGTTCAGCTCGTCCTGGATGATGGTGGTGTAGAAGCTGTCCAGGCCCGCCGTTTTGTCCGCGGAGCTCATTGCGGCCCCTGCATCGCACTGGCCGGCGGCCGATGTGGCGGAAACCGAATCATCGCCAGCCGCCACTTTCACATACATCCTTGCAATAGGCTGGCGGTTCTTGATGGCGGCAGCATTCCGGCATGCCCGGCCCAATACCACGGCCTCCAGCACCTCTTCCATGTCCGCCTCCAGCTTTTTATCAATAAATCCCTCTTCCGCTACCGGGAAATCGCATAGATGAATACTCTCCGGCGCATCCTTGTCCGTGCTGCACACCAGATTCCGGTAAATCTCCTCTGTCATGAAAGGAATCATGGGAGCCGCAACCTTGCAAACTGTCACCAGAGCCCTGTGCAGGGTCATATAGGCATTAATCTTGTCCTGTTCCATGCCTCCCGCCCAGAAGCGCTCACGGCTGCGGCGCACGTACCAGTTGCTCATCTCCTCCACGAAATCCTGCAGGGCCTTTGCCGCCTCGGTGATACGGTATTTATCCAAATCCCCGTCCACCTCTCCTACCAGGGTGTTGAGCCTGGACAGAAGCCATTTGTCCATCACGGGCAGCTTCTCGTATTCCAATGTATATTTTGACGCGTCAAATCCGTCAATATTGGCGTACAGCACAAAGAAAGTATAAGTGTTCCACAGCTTGTCCAGGAACTTGTGCTGTCCCTCCAGCACAGTCTTGCCGGAGAAACGCTTGGGCAGCCAGGGGGCCGCGCTGGTGTAGAAGTACCACCGGATGGCGTCCGCCCCGTACTCATCCAGGGCCTCGAAAGGATCCACCACATTCCCTTTGGACTTGCTCATCTTCTGCCCGTCCTCGTCCGCCACCAGGCCCAGCACAATGACGTTCTCGTAAGGGGCCTTGTTGAAGAGCAAAGTGGACTCCGCAAGCAATGAGTAGAACCACCCTCTGGTCTGATCCACGGCCTCGGAGATAAAGTTGGCCGGAAACTGCTGTTCAAATACCTCTTTGTTCTCAAAAGGATAATGATGCTGGGCAAAAGGCATGGCCCCGGAGTCGAACCAGCAGTCGATGACCTCCGGCACCCGCTTCATAGTCCCGCCGCATTTGGGACAGGGGAATGTGACCTCATCGATATAAGGGCGGTGCAGCTCCACCTTTCCCGCCTTTTCATCCCCGGTGAGATCTGCAAGCTGCTGGCGGCTTCCCACGGATTCCATGTGTCCGCACGCGCACTCCCAGATATTCAAGGGCGTGCCCCAGTAGCGGTTCCTGGAGATGCCCCAGTCCTGGATGTTCTCCAGCCAGTTGCCGAAGCGCCCCTCGCCGATGGTGGGGGGGATCCAGTTGATAGTCTTGTTATTGCGCACCAGGTCGTCTTTCACCGCGGTCATCTTGATGAACCAGGACTCTCTGGCGTAGTAGATCAGGGGCGTGTCGCAGCGCCAGCAGAACGGGTAGTCATGCTCGAATTTCGGCGCGGAGAACAGTTTCCCCTCCTTGTCCAGGTCCTTGATGATATCCGGATCCGCATCCTTGACGAATTTTCCGGCGTAGGGAGTCTCCGCCGTCATATGGCCCTTGCCGTCCACGAACTGCACCAGAGGCAGGCCGTACTTTCTGCCCACATTGGCGTCGTCCTCACCGAAAGCGGGGGCGATGTGCACGATGCCCGTACCGTCGGACATTGTGACATATGTGTCACAAGTGACGTAGTGGGCCTTTTTGCCCTGGCGGGCGGCCTCCTCCCCGGCGCAGGCGAACAGGGGCTCATACTCTTTATGCTCCAGATCCGTGCCCTTGTAGGTCTCCAGCACCTGATAGGCCGCCGCTCCCTCTTCCGCCAGGCCTCCCAGCACAGTGTCCAGCAGGGCCTGGGCCATGTAATAGGTGTAGCCGTCCGCGGCCTTTACTTTCACATAGGTCTCATCCGGGTTCACACACAGAGCCACGTTGGAGGGCAATGTCCAGGGGGTCGTAGTCCATGCCAGGAAATAGGCGTCCTCCCCCACGCATTTGAACCGCGCCACGGCGGAGCGCTCTTTCACCGCCTTGTAGCCCTGGGCCACCTCGTGGCTGGACAGAGGGGTGCCGCAGCGGGGACAGTAGGGCACGATTTTGAACCCCTTATACAAAAGCCCCTTGTCCCAGATAGTCTTAAGCGCCCACCACTCGGACTCAATATAATCGTCATGATAGGTCACGTAGGGGTCGTCCATGTCCGCCCAGAAGCCCACGGACCCGGAGAATTTCTCCCACATGCCCTTGTACTTCCACACGCTCTCCTTACACTTATCGATAAAGGGGGCCAGACCGTACTCCTCGATCTGCTCCTTGCCGTCTAAACCCAAAAGCTTCTCCACCTCCAGCTCCACAGGCAGGCCGTGGGTGTCCCAGCCGGCTTTCCGGGGCACCATATAGCCTTTCATGGTGCGGTACCTGGGGATCATGTCCTTGATGGTGCGGGTCTCCACATGGCCGATGTGGGGCTTGCCGTTGGCCGTGGGCGGGCCGTCGTAGAAAGTATAGGTTGGCCCCTCCTTGCGGCTGTCGATGCTCTTTTTAAAGATGTCGTTTTCCTTCCAGAATTTCTCTACTTCTTTTTCGCGTTCTGCCAGACTTAAGTCTGATGAAACCGGTTTGTACATTTTTAGATTCCTTCCTTTCCCGGCCGTGGCGTAATCTATGCCGAACTTCACGCTCCGCCCAGCCCCTGATTGATTTTCTGAGAAAGAGAATACATTTTGCCATACGCATATTTCCGGTAATAACAAAATAAGCTCCGTCCCGTAATAGGACGAAGCTTTTCTCTTCGTTTCACCACCTGTTACAGCGTACATTTCATGACGGGGAAACCAGCATATACTCACCAGCGATAAAGTTTGCCGCCAGCTTATAGCATCTGACGCTCGTGAGTCGGGTAACAATGGAAGAAAAGCATTCCATAGCAAATATTAGCGACCGTCAGCATAACTTACACTGTAAATCGCATACCGTCATAAATAATACGGTTTCCCATAACGTAGGAACCCCGTGCAGAACTACTCGGCCTGCCGCCGTCACCGCGCTCCGGCAATGCCGTCAGATCCGGCGCGCCGGCTTTCCGCCTTTTGCCCTGCCTGCTCAGAAGTGATTTTCGCCGTTCCCATACTCACACCGGACTCGCACCCTCACCGGCTCGCTGTGGCTTTCTCGGTAATCGAAATCTTTTCCAAACGGCTACTCTCTTCGTCATGGCATTTCTTCTCTATAGGAATTGTCGGCTGTCGTTTGCAGACAATTCCATCTGATAAGTCATTATAGCCCTTTCGTTTTTCTTTTGTCAAGCGGGTTTAGAGATTTCCCTGAAAATTTTAACCCCGCTTTTTAAGCCGGCGGCCTGTTCAATCAGGAAAACCAGGCAGAGCGTCAGCTCGAATTGCGAGACCGTCATTTATGTTCATTCAGGTACAGCTGCACCCTGTTTTGGATCACTTCCGCTGTCTCTTCCACACCTTTGCTCCCGTTGAAGTAATAGGCGGCTTCCTCGCAGATGATATCCAGGAGGGGCTCCGTACGGACAGGCAGCAGCCTTGCATTTTCCATGGCATCGATATATTCGTTTATCACGCTCTCGGTAAAGTCCCTTTCTTGGAAAGTTCTTATCTCAAAACTTATTTCTCCATCCTGTATGATCGTATATGGCCCGTCCCATTCACCCCGGCCATCCATCTCCAAATCTTTCCTGATCCACTCTTTAAAGGCCGATTTTAACACGGGGGAACTAAATGCCCTGGCAGCGGACTGCATTTCCTCCCCCAGCAGGAACCGTAAAAATTCCCAGGCCCCTTCCTGATTCGCCGAATTGGAATTGACGGAAAATATACTGTAGGAACTCACTGCCCCATGAAGTCCGTCATCAAACAATACGCCTGAAACCACTTCATTTCCGGGCTGATTATCATAAATATCTTGGATCCCCCACCTAAAGGCCAGAAGGGAGTTGTTCTTTCCGGATTCATATCCGAACCGCCCCGCCGCCTCCAGCAGCTTTCCGAAGAGCCCGCCGCTGAAATCACAGGCTCCCTCCTCCCAGTCCACCATGCCCCACAGATCCTCGGAGCCTTCCAAAAACAGCCGCAACAGGCCGGCGGAATCCACATATTCCATATAAGCCGCCTCCTCCGGCCAGGCCAGAAGCGCATCCGCCAGTGTCCCGATGTCGGATGGTTCTTCCCCTCCCAGCAGGCGGGGGTCTGTTTTGTATACCATAAAATCTCCTCTTGCGGAAATGCCGTATATCCCATCTCCTTCCCTCCGGCAGAATGCCACAGGGAAGTAATCCTCCTCGCGGATCCCGTCCGCCCCCATAAAGGGCGCAAGATCCACAAAGGCTCCCTTCTCTATCAGGCTGATGACGGCATCCCCGAATATACTGGTGCCCATGAAGATGTCCGGCCCTTTCCCGGCGGCGATCTCGATGCTGGTTTTTCTGACAAAGTCTTCGAAGTCAGAATCATAGGATGCCCACTTTTGCCCCGTACGGTAGAAATCCTCCAGTACTACATAGTAGGTATCATTTTCCTGGTTAAACCGGTTGACGCGGTTCACTGCCCACGAATCAAAAGACTCCGCCCGTATGACAATGGGAATCCTCTCCACCTTGCTCATGTACAGCCTCTGTATGGTCGCTCCCGTGCCGTCGCTGCAGCACCTCAGCGTCTCCACGCTGCCGTCCTCCAGTACCCGGAAGCTTTGCTGCTCCCGCTTCTGCGCCCATGATTCCCCGTCCCAGTTGTTATAGGAGGTTCCCAGAAACTGGAGCAGCTCCAGCAGGCTTTCCTCCTCAAGATCCACCTGCCAGAAGCCGTCATCCCTGCCCAGGCAGACCGCATCCCCTTTCAGGCCAAGGCATGTTGCCCCATAATAAGAAATGGAGCCGCCGCCATACCACTGCTTCACATCCCACATTTCCTCCGGCAGAGCGCCAGGCCGGCTCTTTGCAAGTTTTGTTGTCCCATACCCGTCATCCAGGAGCCAGTAAACTGAGCCGTCTAAAGTCTGGCAGATGTTAAATAACAGGAACTCGTCCTTCCCATCAGAACCTGTACGGTATAGTTCTTCTCCGGAAGGATCCAGTATGACGACCGGATTCGGCTCGTCCAGTGATTTCCTCCTTTTTCCCCAGAAATAGAAATTCCCTTCGCTGTCCTGAAACCCATGCGTAAAGGAAACAAGATAGTCAGACGGCACATTCACGGTGGCGGTTTCCCGGCTTCCGTCCATTTTATACCGGAAGATTTCCCCTCCGTTTACGCCCCAGGCCGCATCGAAAGTAAGCTGTCCCCACAACTGCACGGCTTCCCCCCGGTAAAACTGCATGCCCAGAAAATACAGAGCCTGGCCCGTGCGGTCCAGCTCCGGAAAGGCAGTGTTTTCTACCATGATGTCATAATATTCTTTCGTTTCATTAGTATCCCCCAGTCCTTCCGGGGAGGCGGATGCCTCCTGCTTACCGCAGCCTCCCGGAAACAGGCAGCAGAAACACAGCAGCAACAAAAAAAGGAATTTTTTCATACAATCCATACGATCTCCTTTACACACATTTGCCCGGCATACTATCCAAAGAAGGGATGGCCTGCGGCATCCCTTCCTGTATCTCTATTCAGCATGGGCTGCAGATTCATTCTCTGCCGTTGGTAAGATCAGAAACTTTTTGTAGCACCACATTCTTCACATTTCCACTCAGTGCCTACATTCTTAAAATGATGGTGTTTCAAATCCCCACGATGGATCAGACCTCTCGATACAATAATCCCACACTGGGCGCACTTATCCACCTCCTGAGTTCTCAGACAGTGATAAACATCATCTACCGACTCTGGAGTTATATCCACTGTCGTAATATATACGACTGTATGCTTACACGGCTGAATTACTCTGCTTTCCGCAGCATATACCGGCTGGGTGCTAAGCAACGCCGAAAAACAAATTATAGTTGCTAAAACTCTTTTGACTTTCCTCATTACTTTTCTCCTCTCTCTGAAAAATCCGTTGATTGTAAGCCATGCTGAAAAATTCATTTCTATATAACCAGTATACAGAGAACTGGTATACAACATAATAGTATCTCAATTTGTTATAATACGCAATATGACAAATTACTTGATTTTTTCAGCCAATTTGTCATATTGCGTTCCATCCAAAAACATTATACAATAACAGGAAATATTTTGACTTTTAAAGGGAGGGATTTTTCATGAAACGACAAAAATATCATTTGAAAACGCTGGTCTCTGCATTAGCGCTCACGCTTGCCTTAGCCGGGCCTGTATTTCCCGGGTCAGGAGAGGGAGAGGATGGCAGCATTCCCACGCCTCCGAAATTTCCTCCTGTGGAGGAAGAAATTCCGGAGACAGACGAGGGCGACGGTATCAGCCCCTTAACGGATAGGGATGATGCTACAACGAAGCTTCAGGGATAACTATTGGATCAAGACATATATTTAAATTCTCGTTCTGCTAAAAATGTCTTCATAGAAGAATCATACATAAACCCTGACATCAGTTCACTTATACGAAAAGCTTTTTCCCATACTGGCCGGAAGGATACATATTCTTTCGGCTTTTCATTGGCAATTTCATACGCATTCCACGCAATATGATAAAACAGATCTTGTATACTGCTAATTCTAAAGTGCAAAAGTAATTTCATGATTATGCTTTCTCCCATCTTGACGGTATTGTCAATGCTGTGAATATTGCTTAAATAATTATCATAGTTTTGGAAAGCAATATCAAACCCATAATGATAAATACCTGTCCGAAAACTATTTTGATCGATAGAGAACAGCACGGCCTCAAGCCATTTCTTCGCCTCATCCAACCTGCCAAGCTTGCGGTAAAAGCTGCCGATATTGCTTACGATCATGATCTCCTCCCGCTGGTAAACCCACCATTTCATGTCTTTCCTTTCGAAATCAGGCACGGTACAGCGCAGCGCTTCCAGCAGCATTTCCAGGCTTTCCTGCAAATCGCCTCCCTTTTTCTGCTTCAGGATGGCATCGAAGAACAGAAGCTCCTGCCTTACTTTGGGGAACGCCGGGTTTACCCTGCTTCGAAACTTCTGTATTTCCCATTCCGCCAACTCCCACCTCTCACATTCCATCAGAGTACTGATCAACTGTCGCTGTTCCAGCACCTCCAGAGACTCCGTTTCCAGCAGGGGCATATTCCACCCTCCGAATTTACCGTATTGCTTCACCAGCTTATCGTAATTTTCGTAGGAGGGTTTATGGAGCCCTTTTTCTATCCTTTCCAGCTGCCTGGGAGACATAACAAGTTCATCCCCGTCATAGACAGCTTTTTCACGGGATTTCCCATCAAATTTGCGAAGCATTTTCAGCGTCATTCCGGCGTCCCTGGTATTGTCCACAGAGATCCCCTGCCAGATGCGGTATCCGGGATAGCCGAACCATGCGTAAATATCCAGGAACATTTTCCGGAAAGCTTTCACCTGTTCCAAATATTCCGGTGCGGCAAAAAGAGAGGCATCGCATTCGCACAGGCAGTCCAGCAGCGGCAATACATAGCAGTGGCACCCATTCCTGCGCAGCAGTTCCAGGGCCTCCTGTCCTTTCCTCAGAAGCCCTGTCTCCTGTCCATTCCTCGAAGATCCCGCTTCCTGTTCTTTCCTTGGAGGCCCTGCCTCCCGCATGCTGGCAGCCATGCTTCCCATGGCGGTATCCCGGCCGTCAGGCTCCCCATGCTCTGCCAATGCGGCTGCCATCCGGATTCCCAGGACAGCGGTCTGGGGCAGTATCATTGTCATCGCGCGTTCCTTCCAGCCATGCTGCCCGGGATAATCCCACACTGCCTGCCATAGCTGCCATGCTTCCTCCTTACATCCATTTTCAAACAGGGCGGCGCTTACCAACAGGACAGCGTCCAGCTCACCGGGCGAAAGACAGAGCGCTCCCAGGTTTTGTTCCCAGCCGTCCGGGACGGTGCAGTTCACCGCCTGTGTGGCAGTATCCAGGATGACCTCCGGAGCCTCCCCGCCCGCTGTCCTTTGCCGTTCCAGCATCAGGATGACCTCCGCTTTCAGAAGGAACTGCTCCTCCAGGGGCTCCCGCTTTTTATATTTTCTCCTGTAGTCATCGATTGCGGCGGCGGCTTCTTCCGGCAGTCCCGGTACCAGCAGGCAGATATCCTCCCTCTTCCGCCATCGCTCCAGGTCTTCCCCCGATGCCATCGCTTCAAAGTACTCCGCCGGGATTCCCATCCGCAGCATCAGGGTGTCTCCCTCCATCTTTGTCCACTGTGCCATACCCTTTTCTACCATCTCAAGCTTGGTTCGACTCATGATGCCGGAAGATAATTTCTCCAGGCCCAGCTTCCGCTTCTTCCTCTCGGCGCCAATGGCCTTGCCATACGCTCTATTGTACTTCCGTATGAATTCCTGTTCCTTGGTTCTCTTCATTCCCCTGTCCTCTCCACTTTGTCTTACGTGGCTGCATTACATTGATGCTTTTTACAGGCATACGGCTCTTTCGAAAGAATCTCAGGCAAGCCTTTGCCTGAGATGATTGTACCACAGTCCGCCTCCCGTTTTCCACCAAAAATGGTGTTTCTCACATGCATTTTTCATGGTGGCGTAGGAACGCAATGCCGACCGGGTGAAGCGGGTACAGATCCGGGGAGGAAACCCTTTCTTTCTGGTTTCCTGCCCCTTGCAATTCCGCCCCGGATGGTATATGATTGTAAAAATGCAAAATGCCGGACACGGCAGAAAAGAGGAGTCTATGGACAGACAGAATCTCACACTTATGACGGACCTGTACGAGCTCACCATGATGCAGGGATATTTCAGGCACAAAGATCAGAACGAGACCGTGATCTTCGACGCTTTCTACCGCAAAAACCCCTGCGACGGCGGCTACGCCATCTCGGCGGGCTTAGAGCAGGTCATCCAGTACATCAAAGAACTGCATTTCGACCAGGAGGACATCGACTATCTGGCCTCCCTGGGCATCTTCCAGGCCGACTTCCTGGAATACTTAAAGACTTTCCGGTTCTCAGGAGACATCTACGCCATCCCCGAGGGCACCGTCATGTTCCCCAGGGAACCCGTAATCAAAGTCATAGCCCCCATCATGGAGGCCCAGTTGGTGGAGACTGCCATCCTGAACATCATCAACCATCAGAGCCTCATCGCCACCAAGGCCGCCCGGGTCTGCTATGCCGCCAGAGGGGACGGCATCATGGAATTCGGCCTGCGCAGGGCCCAGGGGCCGGACGCCGGCACCTACGGGGCCAGGGCTGCCATAATCGGAGGCTGCATCGGCACCAGCAACGTGCTCTGCGGCCAGCTCTTCGACGTGCCCGTCAAAGGGACCCACGCCCACAGCTGGATCATGAGTTTTTCCGACGAGTACACCGCTTTCAAGACCTATGCGGACATGTACCCCAGCGCCTGCATCCTGCTGGTGGACACCTATGATACCTTAAAGTCCGGTGTGCCCAATGCCATACGTGTCTTCACGGAAATGCGGGAAGCCGGCATCCCCCTGACTTTCTACGGTATCCGCCTGGACAGCGGAGACCTGGCCTACCTCTCCAAACAGGCCAGAAAGATGCTGGACGCCGCAGGCTTCCCGGACGCTGTGATCTCCGCCTCCAACGACCTGGACGAGTACCTCATTGACAGCCTGAAAGTACAGGGTGCAGCCATCACCTCCTGGGGCGTAGGCACCAACCTGATCACCTCCAAGGACAATCCCTCCTTTGGCGGTGTCTACAAACTGGCTGCCATCCAGGACGAAAACGGACAGTTCATCCCCAAAATCAAGCTCTCCGAGAACAGCGAGAAAGTCACCAACCCGGGAGACAAGAAGATTTACCGCGTCTACGAAAAGGACACGGGAAAAATCAAGGCCGATCTCATCTGCCTGACGGAGGAAACCTACCGGGAAACCGATGATCTGATGCTGTTCGACCCCCATGAGCCCTGGAAGAAGACAAAGCTGAAAGCCGGTACATACACCCTGCGCCCCCTGATGGAGCATATCTTCCACAAGGGCCAGTGCCTATATACCTCCCCCAAAGTCATGGACATCCGGGCCTACTGCCGGCAGGAACTGGACACTCTCTGGGACGAGACCAAGCGCCTGGTAAACCCCCACGAGGTCTATGTGGACCTGTCCCAGAAGCTGTACGACACGAAGATCCGCCTGCTGGAGGAGCTCAGCGGGAAATAGCGAGGCCCGCATGCCGCTTTTGCAGCAAACTTCCCATTGCTGGTCGGCGCAATCGAGTAGGGAAAAAGACTTTCCCTTATTCGCGCGCCAGGCACCCGTCAGCCTCTGCCGGCATATTTCCAAGCGTTTTGGGTGCCCGTGTGTATAAAAAACCGGGGCACTTTGGAATCCAACCAACTGTGCCCCAGTCAAAGCCGGATACTTCCTTTCATCCGCTTACGTCCGAACCCCCGGGGCAGATATCCCAGCAGATCCCGGTATTCTTCCCCCAGCTTCATGGCCTCCGGCTCCGCGCCGGCAGTCAGTTTCGTGCGGCGCCACCGCCTATCCCCTGCCCCGGTTCTTCAGCCGCCACATCACGTCGAACAGCGTATCCATGTCCACCGGTTTGGCCAGATGCTCATCCATCCCCGCATCCTTTGCCATGGCGATATCCTCCTCAAACGCATTGGCCGAGAGGGCTATGATGGGCACCTTTTGCGCATCCGCCCTGTCCAGCCCGCGAATCGTGCGGGCCGCCTCGAACCCGCTCATCACAGGCATCATCAAATCCATCAGGATACAGTGGAACCTGCCCTCCTTTGACGCCGCGAACGCTTCCACAGCCTCTTTTCCGTCGTTGGCAGTGACAACCGCCGCGCCGGCCTGCTCCAGGATGAACTTTACGATCTCACAGTTCATCTCATTGTCCTCCACCAGCAGCACATGCATTCCCTTGATGTCGGCCCGGATATTCTCCTCCGGCTCCGCGGAGACGGCGTCGCCCTGCGCGTCCACCGGGATACGCAGCGTCACACAAAACAGGCTTCCCTTTCCGACCCGGCTCTCCACCTCCACCCTGCCGCCCATCTGGTCCACCAGCTTCTTCACAATGGACATACCAAGGCCTACGCCCTTGTAATGTGTCCTTGCATCCGGGTTCTCCTGGGCGAAAGGCTCAAAAATATGCTTCTGGAAGTCCTCCCCGATACCGATTCCGTCGTCCGCTATTGCGAATCTGTACTCCGCCAGCCCATCCCGGCAGGAAAGCTCCCTCACCTCAACCGATACAGAACCCCCCCTGCGGTTGTACTTCACCCCATTGTCCAGGATATTCGTCAGAATCTGCCTCACGTGCAGCGGATTGCCGATGAGCCTGCTGTGCCGGATGTCCGGCTCCCCGAACACCAGCCGGACGCCCGCCGCCTCCGCATGGGGAGACATGATCGCAATGCAGTCCTCCAGCGTATTTCGCAGGTCAAAAGATTCCTCCACCGCGGCGGGGAGACCGCTCTCCAGCTTGCTGACCTGGAGCACATCGTTCACCAAAGACAACAGATGCTTCGTGGATACCCGGATCTTCTCCCGACAGTCCCTCTGCCTCTCGGAATCCTTTTTGGTCCGCTCCATGATCGTCAGCATGCCCAGGATACCGTTGATAGGCGTGCGCAGGTCATGAGACATATGGGAGAGGAATTCGCTCTTGGCCGAATTGGCCCGTCTGACCTTTTCCAGCAGCTCCATGATGGCCTGCTCCTGCTTCTTTCTTGTCACCATGATCTCGGTGATATCCTGGTGATAGCCGTTGAGACAGACCCCGGGCTTTTTGAACTTCCTGTCCGGTATGCCCCCGCAGCGGACATAAATCTTCCCAAGCTCAGGATGGTTCCAGGGATAGACCACCTCGGAACGCCCCTGCTCCAGAATCTCCTGCACCACGTCCTGCACCATCTCCACATAGTCCGGCTCGATGTTATCAAACCAGTGCCGATAGCATTCCTCCGGCTCCGTCTCCTCCGACACACCCAGAAGCATCCGCATGGTCCTGTCCGCGTACATCCTGGGCTCGCAGCCCTCCTCCAGCTCAATGGTCCAGATGCCCGTCCTGGCTCCCTCCAGGATATCCTCCAGACTCTGCCTGGCCTCGGATTTATACCGTTCCTCCTGCTCCACCAGGGCATTCACATCCCGGAACGCAAAAAATACGCACTTCTCCTCCCGTTCCTTTCCCGTGACAGAGAAGTGGATCTCCAGATTTTTCAGGCCGGGACGATTGTCTTTCACCTGGTAGCGGACGAAAAATTTCTTCTTCGTGGCAAGCTGCGCCAGAATGTACTCTTTTCTCGTCACCATGCGGAGTCTCTCCTGATCCCTGGGAAGCACATACCGGGAAATATACCTCTCCATGGCCCTCTCATAGCCATCCGCAAAATTCATGGGCTGGTCTTTCCCCCTGAATTCGTTCTCCCGGTAAATCTGGCATACGTCCGTGGCGAAATCCACCTGATAAATCCCCAGATAATCCACATTCAGAGCATAGAGCACATCATGGCTGCGCTTTTCCAGCTCCCGGACCAGGTTTCGCCGCCGCAGGGAGGACACAATGAAATAAGCCGCCGTCTGCAGCATGTTCGATGTGTACTCCAGAGACCTTACCGGCGGATTGTCCACCCCGTAGAACCCGATAATCCTGTCGTCGTCATACAGCGGAACCACCACCAGGGAATGGATATCCTGCTGCTTGAGATTCTCATACTGAAGAGGGTCGCTGAGCCTGATATCCTCCAGGTCATTGATGACGATATGCCCGCCGATGCTGAAATTTTGATACCAGCTGGCACAAACCTCAGGCGGCACGTTCTGGAGATTCTCCTTTTCCGGCCGCACCCCGGGAGCCGTCCACTCATAGGTATTGTCGTCGCATCCCTGGTCATTTCTTTCAAAAATGTATGTCCGCTCCCCCTCCAGGGCTTTCCCCAGATATGCCAGCAGCACCTCCAGCGACTGGTCCGGCGTCTCCTCCAGCAGCGCCACCCGAAGTCCCTCATTGATAATGGCCTCCAGGTTCTGGACGCTCTGCATCATGGTCTTCTGCTGCTCATGGCTGCTTACGTCCATTGCCATCTCAAGACGGTACCGTCTTCCTCCCTGATTCATCAGCGTACTCCGCAGCAGAAAATGCCTGCCCAGGCTCCGGTGGAAGTACTGCTGCTCAACGCAGCCCTGTCCGGCTCCGCAGCTGGTGCAGAACGTACAGAGGGCATCGCCGTTTCGAAGAATCTCGTAGCACCGCCTCCCTCTCACCTCCTCCAGGGAGCCGATGCCGAAGACCTCCATGGCCATCCTGTTCATGTAGACCAGCTCATTTGTCTCTATATCCGCAACATATACGATTTCGTTGATATTTTCAAAAAACTCCCACATATCACCCATTCAGCTGCCCTCCGTCTATTTGTGTAGTACTTTTGGGACTGCGATACTTTAGTTCGATAGTATAACATAAGATCGCCGAAAAGTCTACTTGCAGGGCCGCTATTTCGTCCGGATCACATCACAATATAGCAGAAAAAGCAGAGGAGGCGCAAGACATGATACCGGACATACAAGACGCGGAACCGGCGCCGAAACAGGCCGCTCCCGCTATGTCACATATTTTTTTTCTTACAGCCTTACATGCTTCGTAAGTGTCAAATGTTACCCTGTCAATTACTTTCATCAAATCGTTATCATATATCACGAAATTTAATCCCCTAGTATTCCTGCAATATTCTCTCCCTTCAATCTGAATGGAGCTTGTTGTTCCTGCCGTCCATCCGCAGCTGGTAATTATATAGAAAGTATTATGATTCCTAATGCTGCCGGACAAACTTGCAGGATCATTTTCTGTCAGAGATTCCGATACCCCATTCTCTGGCGAAATCACGGCCGCATAGCTCCATCTGTATTTTCCCGACAAGTCTGTCTCAAGGCCCAGATATTTTAAGTTTTCCTTTATTTCCTCTGACAAGCCCCGTGTTGCCTCATCTTTTGCCGCAATAAAAATCGTATAATGATCGTCTTTTATTTCCTGCAGATATTCGCTCATATCGGTTATATGCGCCAGTTCACAATTTTTGATTATATGTTCATAATATTCTCTCGTAGCCTCGTACTGCTCATCCCGGACAGCACCTATCTGGTACTTATTGGCCAGCAGACTGCCCACATACCGGGATGTCTTAATCGCCCCCCAAAGGTTCGCATGTCCGATCATATTTTCTCTGAGCAAAACAGCTCCGATGGAATTGTACAATTCTGTCTCGCACATATTGTAGTAGTCAATGCCATGATCCTGCGCATATTCCGTTAAGGTATTATGATATGCATCACTCATCGGATTCCCCGGCAGTGATACCAGTACCAGCAATATATCAGCCGCCTTACACTGCTCTACAATTTTGTCTAAATATATTTGCATAATTTCATGGGTTTCCTGCCTGACCTCCATGTCGCCCGCAAAATGATATGATGCGTACGTTACCCCCCATACTCCGGTATCGCCGCATATCCTTTTAGTTCGCTATATTGGGTTTCATGGTATAAAATATCATATTCTGTCAATTCCGACCATCTTGTATGGAATCGGATATTTTTTAAATAATAGCTGATTTCAGACTGCCTCTCATCTATTCTGCATAAATCCGAAACTGCTTCTCTCTTAACTTCAGACCATCTCATTGGATCCAGGCATTTACGGGTTAAGCCTTCTGTCGTATTAATCGGAGTATTTTGATGAATCTCAAATAAAAATCGTGTGTCCAGCACCACTGCCTGTGGTGACTGAAACCGTAATGCTTCCTTAAGCCAAAAATAGCTCAAAAAAATACTCTGCTGCTCGCTTCCAAGATTATAGCTGCGGATTCCATATTCATTGTATATTTCTTGCGGTGAAAAAGAATTCACCGCTACACTTGAGCCAAGAAACAATACATCTATAGAGTTTTTCTCCATTTGATAAAATTGATTATAGGATGGAGTTGTCGGCCAGGTACTGTTTTTAAGAATATATTTCGGCATTAAAATATGATTGATATCTTCTCTTGACAAAAGGAAACAGAAAACTAATAACATAATAGGCTGTCAACCTTACACAAAGCACCGCTTCCAACAAAATCGGAGCGGTG